>JAEEGL014340770.1_pt1 | contig 19833 bp, 17 predicted proteins | sample 9134231 | NCBI WGS metagenome assembly JAEEGL01 (sample SAMN16246548, study PRJNA631951) | gut metagenome | biome: gut microbiome; feature: rumen; material: fiber-attached | host: Bos | place: Iran: Karaj | collected 2018-10 | reverse complement strand
TTTCTTGTAGTCGCGGCAAAGCACCTGACAAAACCATCGGCAGATATAGCTCTGACGATATGATCTCCTTTCATATCCGGCTGAATGACACGCGTTTCAATCGACATACAGCTTTCCCTCCTGTCTCTTTTCCCTGGCCACTACGACCATCCTGTCAACAGCCTTTTCCTCACTCTCATCCTCTCCCGGCAAAAGAACCGGTCCTCCATAACCCGCAAAGGCTTCAACAAACTCCATTCCCGCTTCCGATAAAAGCGTCTTTATCTCTTCAAGGCTGTAAGAGCGCTCATAATGGACTTCCTGGTAACGCCTGAAAACCCCGTCATTCCCGATAAACAGAGTCAGCAGATATTCATTGATCCCCGTATCGGGATCATAATAATTATCCCAGATAAAAGCTTTGTCCTCCCTGTCTTCGGCAAAGGTATTATCCCCAAGCTCGTACCTGTATTTATAGACGGTATTCAGATCAAAAATAAAATATCCACCGGCTTCAAGATAATTATTGACCAGCCTGAACAATCCCAGAAGATCTTTCTTATCGGTTATATAGTTAATGCTGTCACAAACACTGACAATGGCGTTCACGGTACCGTAAAGCTCAAAGCTTCTCATATCCTGGCACAAATAAAGAGCATCCGGTTCCTTATCACGGGCAAGCCTCAACATTTCCTGCGAGGAATCCAGCCCTATCATGTCGTAACCGCCATGCTCTTTCAGCAATCTCACTATTTCTCCGCTGCCGCAGCCCAGATCAAGGACCAGCCCACTTCCGACACCTTTGTCGGTCAAATATCCAATGAGGAAATCCGCCCATTCTTTATAGGGGACATCCTCCATAAAAGCATCATAAACCTCAGCAAAAACAGAGTAAGCCTCGTTCATTTCATTTCCCATATCAGATCACTGCTCCCAACAGGCCATAGGAAACTATGGACATTATGATGGTCGCGATCACTATTCCCAACAACTCAGACAGTACTGCCTTTTTTATGTCGATCTCCAGCAACGCCGCTATCAAAGAACCTGTCCAGGCCCCCGTCCCCGGGAGCGGTATGCCCACAAACAGCATAAGGCCCACGAATTCTCCTGCGGCAATCTTGTCACTTTTATTCAAAGCCCTGGTTTCCAGCCAGTCAATGATCTTTGTCATAAACGGGACCTTTCTTAAAACGGCAAAGATCTTCTTTATAAACAGCAGTATAAAAGGGATGGGTATGATATTACCGATTATGCATATGGGAATAGCCGTTGTAATGGGTATACCCAAAAGAGATGCTGCCAGCAGCCCGCCGCGGAGCTCCAAAAGAGGCATCATGGAAATGATAAATACAATGGCTTCCTTCGAGAAAATGCCTCCCAGATTGTTAATTAAAAGATCAACTAAATTCTCCATTATTCTCCTTTATCCGACGATCTCCCTTAAAGCAGCCAGCAGTTTGTCGGTTTCTTCTTCCGTACCTACCGTGATCCTCAGGTAGTCCGAGATCCTCGGCTTATTCCAATGACGGACATATATTTTCCTCTTCTTAAGGCGTTCAAATATCTCTTCTCCCGGAATCCTTTCATGCTTTGCGAAAACAAAATTAGTGGAAGACGGATTAAAAACAAAGCCCAGGGATCTCAGCTCGCTCTCCATCCTTTTTCTGGTAGCTACGATCCTTTTCACAACAGAATTAAAATAATCCTCATCTGTTATCGCTGCTGCCCCCGCTATTATGGAAGGGTAATTCATAGTGTAGGAATTAACGGAATATTTGACGTCATTCAAATACTTTATCAGCGTTTTATTACCCATGGCAAAGCCTATGCGCATGCCGGCCATGGCTCTGGATTTTGAAAAAGTCTGGACCACCACCAGATTCTCATATTTATCTATCAGCCCGATGGCAGATTCGGCACCGAAATCCACATACGCTTCATCCACAATGACTACACAGTCACTGTTCGCTTCCACTATCCGCTCTATATCGGAAAGCGGAAGCGGCTCCCCCGTAGGCGCATTGGGATTCGCTATGACCACGCCCCCAAAACCTCCGGCGGTATAATCCTCCGGATCTATTGAAAAATCGTCCTTCAGAGGCTTTGTCTCATAGGGTATACGATAGACATCGCACCACACATCATAAAACGAATAGGTGATATCCGGAAAGGCTACCGGTCGTTCACCAGCAAAGAAAGTCAAAAAACACATGGACAAAACATCATCGGAACCTACTCCCACAAAAACCTGATCCTTATCAAGACCGGACCTCTTTGCCCAGGTTTCCACCAATCCCGAAGCGGCAGGATCCGGATACAGCCTCAGCCTGTCCACGTCCATCCCGGCCAGCGCTTCCTTCACCCTGGGTGAAGGAGGATAAGGGCATTCATTTGTATTAAGTTTTATTATACCTGTGTCCTTGGGCTGCTCTCCCGGTACATAGGGAACCACCCTGCGGATATTATCTGTAAAATCAGTCATATTCTCCATGCCTTATGATCTCAAACTCGGGATAATACTTAAACATGGCCTTTCCTATGATCTTTTCCTTTGCCACATAGGTGTTATCCCAGTACCTGGAGTCCGCCGAATTGTTACGGTTATCTCCCAGCATAAAATATTTACCTTCCGGAACCTCGTAAGGTCCGAAATCACCTACCATTATCTCATTCAGATACTGCTCATCCAAAAGCTCGCCGTCTATATATACCCCACCGTTATGTATCTCGACCTTCTCTCCCGGAAGACCTATAACCCGCTTGATATAGAGTATTTTTTCATTATCCGGATATCTGAAAATGACTATATCGCCTCTTTCCGGCTCCGCAAAAGCGTAAGACCAGCGGGATCCGAAAAGCCGGTCCCCCGTCATGATGGTATTTTCCATGGAAGCACTGGGCACCTTGGCATTCACCAGCACACAGAAATTAATGAAAAGGGAGATCACTACAGCCGATACGATCACGCCTATCCATTCAAAGATCTCGCGGACCAGGACCTCGGTCTTATAGCTTTTAAAATTCATACTTTCCTTTTCCTGCGTTTCCTGCTCATTATTGAGCTCTCCGATTTGTTCGTTCTCGTTCATAACAGGCCTCTTTACCTTTTATTAATTAAAATATCTGTCCCTCACCTCTTTGGTGAACACTTGTGCACCGGCATTGTTAAGGTGATTATTATCTCCGAAAAATCTGTTCTCATATGTCGGGATCTGTGTTTCCACCACAAAAGCGGGGTGCTCCCTGCCAATATCTTCCATCAGTCCCGTATATCCGCTTCTGAATTCCTCACTGATCTCTCTTGCCGAAGCTTCATTGACGGGAGACTGAATTATATAAACCCGGATCCCCGCTTCATCCGCAATATCCAGCATTTTCTTATAATAATCCATAACCAACACAGAGCTGTCGAAATCGGGATGATGAACTTCATAACACAGACCGTCATTGCCCTCTTCCTCACCGAAAACAGTATATCCGCTGTCTTCCTCCACTGAAGCATACTTCTCACGGTTCCTGAGTCCCCTTTTTTCCTCAAACGCCGCATATAATGAGGAAAGATACTTATTGGGAAGCCTCAGCTTACAGGACAGCAGATCCGAAAAAAAATGCTCTCCCAGCATCTCACTCTCCCCACACCCGGCAGCAGAACCAAAAACAGACAGAAGCCTGGATGTGCCGAGATAATTGAAAGTCATAGTCTGGCCCCAGTTATCTATATCGCAAAAATGATAGGGAGCAAAAATAACTATCATGTCCTCAGGCGTTTCATGACAGGCCAGGTAGTCATTTAATGCATAATACATTTCCACCGGACCGCAGCCGCCTATGGCGATATTGTATGCGTCATCCCCATCGGATAAAAGCTTCGGAATGATACCGGACTTCGCTCTGGAATCGCCGATCACCAAAGTCCGGGGGGAATCCCCTTCCATGGGAGTATCGACAAAATCCCTCTCCTGTCTCCACATGGAATACTCCACAGGCATGTAAGAAAAGGGAAAAACCGCCGTATACAGACAAACCGCATAAAGAGGTATTCCAAGCAGCGTAAGCTTTAATAACAGTTTTTTCAGATCCGAAAAGTGCATATCCGAATTATTTTACCACATTCAAAACAAAAATACCACTAATTATACCCAGTCAACGTCCTTTACCCGGCCAAAACAGTTTTCCGAAACAAACTGCGGAAGTCTCGGGTGACAGGATCTGATACAACGCCCGGACGGAACTATGCCTTCCACCCGGAGGGCAGCCTTTTCACCCCACAGAAAAAATCTGACCTTCGGGTTTGTCTGAATTATGTAAACCATCAGCCTGTCCATATATTTATCCCAGTACCTTCTGTGGGAATCCACCTGCTCCGGTCTGACTGTCAGTACCGCATTCAAAAAAATAACGCCCTGATCTTCCATTCGGTCAAACCATTCATGAGGTGGATCAATATCAAAAATGCCATCTGTTATCTTTTCTCTGATCTGCTCCAAAGCGGCCATTTCACCTGTTTCGTTATAATATAACGCCTTGAGAATATTTCTGAGTGACGACTGTTTGTATTTCTGTCTCCAATCGGAAACATTTGCCACTTCAAAGCTGCGCCCCGTGGCCACGGGGACTTTTTCACCCGTCCCGTTATCATAAGATGAGGGATATGGTTCCATTCCAAGGATCACATACAGAGCCTTATCAAGATCACAGGCCAAAAAACGCATCACCTTTTCCCTATGAGGGTAATACGGGCCCTTTTCTATTTCACTTTTTATCTTTGCCAAAAGCTCATCATTTTCCTTATTTTCAAGGAAGGCTTCCCATGAAGGATGGATCTCAACATCAACAAAGCTTTTATATGTCATAACAGTAATACCCTTCCTTTATATTCCTCTTCGTTTCACTCAACGGCCGGGCAATTCCGTGCGAAGTATTTTAACAGTATCCCTAATGCCTTCTTCTATGGAAAAAAGCGGCTTAAATCCAAGCTCCGCTCCGGCCTTAGTCCCGTCAAGCCGGGCTTTGGTAGCTGTACTGAAACCGGCCCTCTCCGTCTCATCCGGCAGGTCAAACACCACTTCCCTGCCACACTGCTTTGCACACAGACCGGCAAGCCGGGCCAGGGTCATATCACAATCCTCATGTGCCAGGTTATAAGCCTGTCCGCACACGCCCATCAGCATAACCCTCAGGATCCCCAAAACGGCATCCGGCGCATAAAGATAAGAATAATGCTGCTTACCCTCACTCTTCAATACGATATCCTCAGAATATACCGCCTTTTTGATAAACTGCGACAGGGCCTTTGAATCCTCAGGATCCAGAGTCGGCCCAAAAGACCGGGGAAGACGCGGGATCACCACATCCACACCCTTTTCGCTTAAATACGCCTGGCAAAGAGCTTCACCTACCCTTTTGCTCTCCGGATAACCTGCCCTCAAGGTATTGGGATCTATATATCCGCAGTATTTTTCATCAAAGAGCTCGGTATCCCCCCGGTTTTCGCCGTAGATCTCAACCGAAGACAAAAATACAAAACGGCAGCCTTTATGCTCCGAACAGTGATCCAGAAGATTTTTGGTGCCAAAAACATTGGAAGTTACGGTATCTATAGGCCTTTGGGCATAGGCTACGGGATGAGTGGTACTGGCCATATGGATCACATAGTCAAAACCCTTCCCTTCCATGAAGGCCGGACCGCCAAGAGGGTTTGAAACGTCATGAGCTGTATACGTGAAATGCTCTGAACCAAAATAAGCCGGATCAAATCTTTTTTCCGCCTTTTCCCGGTTGCGGCTCACTGCAGTCACATGACAGTTAAGTCTGTCATTTTTATTCTTAAACATCAGAAGATCCGTCAAAAACAACCCGAACAATCCGGTGGCGCCGGAAATGAACACTCGTTTACCGGTGAGTTTTTCCCACGGCAGTTCCGTTTTTGCCACCCGTTCAAGGGTATTTATATATGTTTTATTATCATAGATACTCACCCGGTTCAGCCTCCGTAAAACCACAACCCTTTGCATCCGTCCTGTCACGCTTCGAATAAACGCAGCCACAGTAATCCTGACGGTACATATCATATTCCCTGCTGATCTGTACAGACCTGAGGTATCCGTTCTTCTTCTTAAAATCCGATGGCAGATAACGTACCCCGTAAGCCTCCCCTGCCCTGTAGCCTTCAGTATTGAGAGCACAGGCATCTTTCTGAGGCGAAATGGTCAGAGTAGTGGCGAAATAATCAAAACCTCCCTCGCAGGCCCTTCGGGCAGTCTCAGACAATCTCAGATAATAACACTGCCTGCACCTCTCTCCTCTTTCCGGTTCATGGGCCAGCGGCATGGCAAATTCATAAAATCGCCCGGTATCGTAATCTCCCTCAATAAAATCCACGGGATTTTTTGCAGGAAAGGCTTTTATGAATTCCTGTTGCTGCCTCGCCCGGAAATGATACTCCTCATCAGGATAAATATTGGGATTATAATAAAATACCGTGATCCTGAAATATCCGGAAAGATACTCTATCACATATGAACTGCAGGGAGCACAGCAGCTGTGCAAAAGCAAAGAAGGAGGACACGCATCCTCCCTGTGGCTGTCTATTATCTCCTGTGTCAGCTTACTGTAATCGATCCTGTTCATCACCATTACCCAATGCTTCCGGGACTTTACATTTCCGGCAGGAATAATTTTATCATACATACCCCAAAATAGCAAAAAGCCCTGAAACAGCATAGTTTCAAGGCTTCTGTCTGACAGGGGAAGAGGGATTCGAACCCCCGTGAACGGTTTTGGAGACCGTCATACTGCCACTGTATGATTCCCCTTTACGCTGCGACCGGGAACTACTCGACCGCAACGGATAATATTATATACAAAAATGTCTCAAAGTGCAAGGCCTAATTTTGTTTCTTTACTCTGCGGTAGGTTTTTCTGCCCAGATCATCCACCTCACAAACATATCCGTCAAGAGCTTCTCCCCTTTGAACCCGCTCCATATCCTCCCTGTAAGCGGCGATCTCGCGCTCTATCACATCCGCGCTGACGGGATATGACAGGTTGGAAGCTATCTCTCTGACACTCAGGCCCTCATCATAAAGATGCCTGATGGCCCGCTTACAGGCCACATCATAGACAAAATTACCCAGAGCTGCCTTAAAGACAGGACTGTTTGAGCCAAAGCCTCCTGAACCGGAGCTGTCTGCCATCTTATTTTATCCTCTCATGCATATGCTGGAGCGACCTTACTTCGGAATCCTGATGCGTTCTGATATAATGGATTCCTTCAGCCGTAACCCTGGCGGCAGCCACTGTGGTGATATAAGGAACCTTGGCCTTGATGGCAGCCTTTCTCAGATAGCTGTCATCATGAATGCTTTCCTTCTTGCCTGCGGGAGAGTTTATCACGAGTGAAAATTCTCCGTTGGTGATCATATCGTAAATATTCGGTCTGCCCTCATATAGCTTTTTTACCTCGGTACTGGGGATGCCTGCCTCTGTCAAAGCCGCATGATTACCTGATGTGGCAAATACCTTAAAGCCATCCTCATACAGACTTCTGGCTACGGCGATAACCTCCTGCTTATCCCTGTTATTCACGGATATGAGGACATTTCCCTCGATCGGCAAAGGTGACTGTACGGCCTCCTGCGCTTTGAAGAAAGCCTCGCCGTATGAATCGGAGAGTCCCAGCACCTCACCTGTGGAACGCATTTCCGGTCCCAATACAGGATCTACTTCAGGGAACATATTGAAAGGAAAAGCTGCTTCCTTAACTCCGTAATAAGGTATCACCCTCTCCTTCATATCGGGAAGCGGTGAAGTCCTGCCGGTCAGATCCGCAGTGATGATATCCGTAGCTATGGGGACCATACGTATATCGCAGACCTTTGATACCAAAGGTACGGTACGTGAAGCCCTGGGATTGGCTTCCAGGACAAAGACCTTGTCATTCTCGATGGCATACTGCATATTCATGAGACCCTTTACATGCATCGTCTCCGCAATACGCCTAGTGTAATCTTTGATGATCTCCACATTCTTTTCACTGATATGTACGGAAGGTATGATACATGCCGAATCGCCGGAGTGAACGCCCGCCAACTCTATATGTTCCATAACGGCAGGAACAAAAGCGTGGGTGCCGTCGGCAATGGCATCCGCCTCGCACTCCAGCGCATGGTTCAGGAATCTGTCGATCAAAATAGGTCTGTCGGGGGTCACGCCCACCGCAGCCTTCATATATTCGGCCATGGATTCATCGTCATAAACCACTTCCATACCCCGGCCGCCCAGAACATATGAAGGACGCACCATAACAGGATATCCTATCTTGGCTGCTATGCCCACCGCCTCATCCACGGTGGTAGCCATCCCCGACTCGGGCATGGGGATCTCCAGCTTGTCCATCATTTCACGGAACTGATCCCTGTCCTCAGCCAGATCTATCACTTCGGGGGAAGTACCGAGGATCCTTACTCCGTTTGCCTGAAGCTGTGACGCTATGTTAAGAGGAGTCTGACCTCCGAACTGTGCGATAACACCCAGAGGCTTTTCCTTATTGTAGATGCTCAGCACATCCTCCACCGTCAAAGGTTCAAAATACAGTTTGTCCGAGGTATCATAATCTGTGGAAACCGTCTCGGGGTTACAGTTCACTATGATGGTTTCAAAGCCCAGTTTCTTAAGTGCCATGGCAGCATGCACACAGCAATAATCAAATTCAATACCCTGACCGATACGATTAGGTCCACCGCCCAGGATCATGATCTTTTTCGTATCCTGATTGACCGGATTACTGTCCTCACCGTTATAGGTGGAAAAATAGTATGCACTGTCCTGTGTTCCGGACACATGCACGCCCTCCCAGTGCTGTACCATTCCCAGTTCGATACGCTTATTCCGGATATCATCCTCACCGATCTGCAAAAGCTGGGAAAGATATTTATCGGAGAAACCGTCTTTCTTGGCCTTTTTCAAAGCCTCATCGGGAAGCATGGAGCCCTTGGAAGCGATGATGGAGTTTTCCTCCTCGACCAATTCCAGCATCTGTTCCAGGAAATATTTCTTTATCTTTGTGATATCGTGTATCTCATCGACAGAAGCACCTGCTCTCAGCGCCTCATATATCAGAAAATATCTCTCTGAACTGGGCACGGAAAGCCTGCGAAGGAGCTCATCCTTAGGCAGGGTATCAAAATTCTTTGCATGACCCAGACCATATCTGCCGTTTTCCAGAGATCTGATGGCCTTCTGAAAAGCCTCTTTAAAGTTCTTGCCGATACTCATGACCTCACCTACGGCTCTCATCTGAGTACCCAGCTTATCTTCCACGCCTTTGAACTTCTCAAAAGCCCATCTGGCAAATTTGATCACCACATAATCGCCATCGGGCACATATTTGTCAAGACTTCCGTACTTACCGCAGGGGATCTCACTGAGAGTCAGTCCCGTAGCCAGCATAGCCGAAACCAGCGCAATAGGAAAACCCGTAGCCTTTGACGCCAGGGCAGATGAGCGTGATGTACGTGGATTGATCTCTATGACTATGATCCTGTCATCAACGGGATTATGGGCAAACTGTACGTTTGTACCGCCTATGACCTGAACAGAATCTACTATCTTATATGCAGCCTCCTGCAGGCGTTTCTGAACGTCCTGTGAGATAGTGAGCATAGGCGCCGAACAGAAAGAATCTCCTGTGTGAACGCCCATGGGATCGATGTTCTCTATAAAGCAGACCGTGATCATATTTCCCTCTTTGTCACGGACCACCTCAAGCTCCAGCTCCTCCCATCCTATTATGGACTCCTCCACCAGAACCTGTCCTACAAGGGAAGCCTGCAGGCCCCTCTGACATACCGTCCTTAACTCTTCCTTATTGTAGACCAGACCGCCGCCTGCGCCGCCCATTGTGTAAGCGGGACGTAAAACCACGGGATAACCGAGCTTTTCAACTATGGAAAGGGCATCCTCCACAGAGTAAGCCACCTCAGAACGGGCCATTTCTATACCCAGGGAATTCATGGTGTTTTTAAACTCGATACGGTCCTCTCCACGCTCTATGGCGTCCACCTGAACACCGATCACCTTTACTCCGTATTTATCCAGTATCCCTTCCTTATAGAGTTCTGCGCATAAATTAAGTCCCGACTGTCCACCGAGATTCGGCAACAGAGCATCGGGACGTTCTTTTTCAATGATATATTCCAGCCTCTTTACATTAAGAGGCTCTATGTATGTAACATCAGCTGTTTCGGGATCCGTCATGATAGTAGCCGGATTGGAATTCACAAGTACGATCTCATATCCCAGCTTTCTCAACGCTTTACAGGCCTGTGTGCCCGAATAATCAAACTCACAGGCCTGACCTATGATAATGGGGCCCGAACCTATGATCAAAACCTTATGTATATCTGTTCTCTTAGGCATAAATCCCTCCTCATCTAAACAAAAACGCAACTAAGCTATTTTATCATCATATAGGGATCAATTCAAGAGCAGATATCAATAAAACATTCAGGCCAGATAATCCAGCATGTCTTCATCGCTAAAGGTTTTGATGCCCTTTTGTGACAGGATATTCTCAGCCTGTGTCACATCGTCCACCCTGAGCACCACATAGGAACTTCCATGGGTTCCTCCGGTAAACGCATATACATACTCAATATTTACATCAGCATCCTTCAATATCTCCAGCACGCTCTTCAAAGCGCCCGACTGGTCGTTCATCTTTACAGCCACGACGCTGGTCTCCTTTACTATTATAGCATCTCCCAGAGCGGCCTTAGTCTTTTCCGGATCGGACACAATGATCCTCAGGATACCGAAGTCCTTTGTATCGGCCACACTGAGCGCCCTTATATTAACCCCTGCCCCCGTAATGGCAGACAGAGCATCGCAGAGCATACCGGGTCTGTTTTCAAGAAATGCAGATAACTGTGTGATTGCCATGGTCATACCTCCTTATTCAAGAAACTGTTATACCGCAGATTAATGCAGCTTACGCTTATCGATCACTCTTACAGCCTTTCCTTCCGACCTCTGGATAGACTTCGGAGCCACCAGATGGATATCAGGTCCGATGCCAAGCATGGAACGCATGGCATTCTTAAGATCTCTCTCCCTGTGCTGGATCTCTGCCACTTTATCGGAGAACATCTCAGGTGAAAACTCTACATATATGTCGAAGGTATCCGTATTATTTACCCTGTCTACTTCTATCTGATAGTTGGGCGTATATCCTTCCTTAAGAAGGACTGTCTCGATCTGACTGGGGAATACGTTCACGCCACGGATGATCATCATATCATCGGTACGTCCGAGAGGCTTTGTCATCTTCACATGAGTCCTTCCACAGGAACACTTTTTCCTTGAAAGGATGCAGATATCCTTCGTCCTGTAGCGCAGAAGCGGAAATCCTTCCTTGTCAAGAGAAGTGAACACCAGTTCACCCTTTTCCCCATCCCCAAGCACCTCATGAGTCTCGGGATCTATGACCTCGGCATAAAAATGATCCTCATTTATATGAAGGCCCGTCTGTTCCTCGCACTCATAGGCCACGCCGGGGCCGGATGTCTCCGTGAGGCCGTAGATGTCAAAGGCCTTGATCCCCAGGCTCTTTTCAATGGACTGACGCATTTCCTCTGTCCAGGGCTCCGCACCGAAAATGCCGGCCTTGAGCTTATTATCCTCAGGCTTATATCCTCTCTCCGCCAGAGATTCACCGATATATGCGGCGTAAGAAGGTGTGCAGCAGAGAATGGTCGCATTAAGATCCATCATAAACTGTATCTGTCTGTCAGTATTTCCGGATGACATGGGAAGAGTCAGACATCCCACCTTGTGAGAACCTCCGTGAAGTCCCGAACCGCCGGTAAAAAGTCCGTAGCCGTAGCACACCTGGCAGACATCCTCCTTTGTGCCGCCCGCTGCCACTATGGCTCTGGCACAGCACTCCTCCCACATATCTATATCATTCTGTGTGTAAAATGCCACGACCCGCTTTCCTGTAGTACCCGAAGTAGAATGGATCCTGACACAGTTTTTAAGGTCCGTTCCCAAAAGGCCGTAAGGATAAGCCTCCCTCAGATCATCCTTTGATAAGAAAGGAAGCTTCCTGATATCATCTACGCCCTTAATATCTTCCGGGCTTACATTTTGAGTTTCCATAAGCTTCCGGTAATATGGCACATTATCATAGACATATTTAACCTGGCGAACTATCTTTTCATTCTGTATCTCAAGAATCTTTTCCCTGGGTGCTGTCTCGATTTCCGGCTGATAATAGTTTCCCATCTGTTTCTCCTCCTACAAAAACATCAATACGATCACTTACGGATCACAGAATAATATACATTATTTTTCTTGAAATGACAAATCATTTAAGTTACTATTATTTTATGTCGGTTTTTGTTTTTCCGGAAAGGTGATCATAAGTGACATCAAAAAACAAACTATCCACTAAGATCATAATGATGGTGGAATGCATCCTGCTGATCTCAGGTATTCTTTTCTGCACCATCTCGGTATACAGAGGCAGGATCAGCATCCGTAAAGCCATTCAGCAGCGTATGCTGGACATAGCCAACTGCGCCTCGGGCTCAGTAAACGGCAACATCCTCAAATCCCTGAACAAGGACACTGTAGGCAGCCCCGAATACAACGATATATACAGTACCCTGGCCGTATTCCGTGACAATGTTGAGCTGGAATATGTTTACAGTATCAAAAAAGACGATAACGGCGATTTTATCTTTACCATGGATCTGGACCCCGTCACTCCGGCGTCCTACGGAGACAGTGTAAAATACACCGACGCTCTTGCCAGCGCCGGTGAAGGTAAAGCCGCAGTTGACGAAGTTCCTTATTCAGACGCCTGGGGTGAGTTTTACAGTGCCTACAGTCCGGTTTTTGATTCCGAGGGAAATGTGGCGGGGATCATTGCCGTCGACTTCTCCGCAGACTGGTTTGAAGGCCAGCTGATATCTCAGACACGTTCCACCATCATCGTTCATGTCATTCTGCTCATTCTGATGCTTTCCGTTGCGGCTTTTCTTTCACTGATCACCGTCAGGCCCTTCGTGCGCTATCAGGAAAAGCTTCTGGAAGAAAAAGTCCGGGCAGAAAGTGCCAACAATGCAAAAAGCGAATTTCTGGCCAATATGTCCCATGAGATCAGAACCCCCATAAACGCCGTACTCGGAATGAACGAAATGATCCTTCGCGAAAACGAGCGCGCCCGGAAACTAACGGAAAATGACAGGGAGTCCGCCCGGGAAGCCATGAAAAATATCAGCATTTATGCCGGCGACGTAAAGCAGGCGGGTAAAAACCTTCTGGCCATTGTCAATGATATCCTGGATTTTTCCCGTATCGAAGCAGGACGTCTGGTCATTACGGAAGCCCCCTACGGTCTCAGTTCCCTGCTGAACGATCTGAACAACATGTTTGTCTTCAAAGCCCAGGAAAAAGGATTGGCTTTTTCGATAGAAGTGGATGAAACTCTCCCGGACGAGTTATGCGGAGATGAAGTACGTATCCGTCAGATCCTCACAAATGTGCTGAACAACGCCATAAAATACACAGAGAAGGGTTCAGTCAGGCTCACGGTCAGCGGTCAAAAACAGGACAACAATATACTGCATTTAACTGCGGCCATACAGGACACGGGAATAGGGATTAGGTCCGAAGACATAGACAAACTGTTCACTAAATTCCAACGATTGGAAATGGAACATAACAGTACACTGGAGGGCACCGGTCTGGGCCTTGCCATCACCCAGCGTCTTCTGACCATCCAGGGCGGAGACATCACGGTTGACAGCGAATACGGCAAAGGCTCCGTCTTTACCGTCACCATCCCCCAGAAGATAATTTCTGATATCCCCGTAGGAGATCTGCAATCCCGATTTGAAACCTATAATCTGGAGCCGGGAGAATATCATGAATCCTTCCGCGCGCCAAATGCCCGCATTCTGGTGGTAGACGATACGAAGATCAATCTGACGGTAGTCACGAACCTTCTGAAGAACACCCGGATCCGGATCGACACAGCAACCGGCGGAGCCGAAGCTGTTGCAATGGCTGAAAAAGAGTACTACGATCTGATACTCATGGATCAGCGTATGCCTGAGATGGATGGCACAAAAGCCCTTCATCTCATCCGGGATTCAGCACAGGGAGCAAGCAGATGTGCTCCCATCATCTGCCTTACCGCCAATGCCGTAGTCGGCACCAAAGACCGTTATCTATCGGAAGGCTTTACCGATTATCTGACAAAACCCGTAAACAGTACTTCGCTTGAAAAGGCGCTCATCAGGTATCTGCCGAACGATAAAATAGAAATGGCTGAAGAAGACACGGTTGCGCCCACGCCTTCACCGGTTCAGGCAAAAAAAGATTACTCCGGTCTTAACGCAGTTGGGATAGACCCTCAGACAGGCCTCAGATACTGCCAGGATGACGAATCATTTTATCTTTCCCTGCTGGCGGAATTCGTACATGAAAAAGCTTCCAAATCGGAAAATCTGCAAAAGCACATGACCGACGGTGACTGGAAAAATTATTCCACCCATGTACATTCACTCAAAAGCACATCAAAAATGATAGGAGCCAACGAACTGTCCCAACTGGCTGCAAAGCTGGAAGAAGCTGCCGACAACAACGACCCGGACACCATACACTCGGAGCATGATCACATGATGACAGATTACGAAAACGTCGTCCGGGCGATCACAGCCATCCTTCCCGATAAAGAAAATACCGTGGAGGAGAGCGAAATATTTGAGTTTTCACCGGAAGACTAAGACCATACATGTATAATAATTTTTCAAAGGAGGATGTTCATAATGAAAAGAGTAGCTGATTATTTAAAGGAAGCAGGGATCTATTATCTTGCCACCCTGGACGGTGACCAGGCACGGGTCAGGCCCTTTGGTACCGTAAACATCTTCGAGGATAAGCTTTATATTCAGACAGGAAAATCAAAGGATGTTTCAAAACAGATCCATAATAATCCAAAGGTTGAGATATGTGCCTGTACTGGTACTGACTGGGTAAGAGTATCAGGCATTCTTGTAGAAGACGAACGCAGAGAAGCAAAACAGTCTATGCTGGATGCATATCCTTCGCTTCAGGGTATGTACTCAGCAGATGACGATAATACGGAAGTATTCTACTTCAAGGATGCAACTGCTGTTTTCAGTTCATTTACAAAAGCACCGGAAACCATCAGATTCTGATCCACATACGTATCATCAGGGTTCTTCCGACAGTTCCCGGTGCTCTTTAATTATGTGCTGATGATCAGTGCTGATCTTTCCACTTCCAGTTCACAACCTCGGGAAGATCCACACCATAATCGCTGATATACTGCTTGTGCTCAACCAGTTTGTCGCTCATTTTCTGATAGAGATATGCCCCGCGGTTTCCGAGCTGGGGCAGGAATTTGAGCGCATCCTGTACCAGATGGAAACGGTCGATATCATTCTGCACACGCACATCGAAGGCGGTTGTTATAGTGCCTTCTTCCTTGTAACCACGTACATGCATGAGGCGGTTGTTATGACGTCTGTAAGTCATCTCATGTACCAGCGTCGCATACCCGTGGAAGTTAAAGATCACCGGCTTGTTCGTCGTAAAGAGCATGTCATACTCCGCATCGGACAGACCATGAGGATGCTCAGCCTTCGGAACAAGCTTAAAGAGATCTATAACATTGATAAAACGGATCTTGATATCGGGCAGCTCCTCACGGAGAATGGAAACTGCTGCAAGTGCCTCAAGGGTAGGTGTCTCTCCTGCGCAGGCAAATACGATATCCGGCTCCTGGCCCTGATCATTGGAAGCCCAATCCCAGATACTGATACCCTGTGTGCAGTGCTTAACAGCTTCGGGCATGGACAGCCACTGGGGACGGGGATGCTTTGAAGCAACGACGACATTGACGTAATTACGGCTTCTTAAGCAATGATCCATGGTCGAGAGAAGACAGTTTGTATCAGCCGGCAGATAGATACGCACAACATCTGCTTTCTTGTTTGCGATATGATCCATGAAGCCGGGATCCTGGTGTGTAAATCCGTTATGATCCTGCTGCCATACGGTAGAACACATGAGCAGGTTAAGTGACGCGATCTCCTCTCTCCAGGGAAGCTGGTTGCAGACCTTAAGCCACTTGGCATGCTGTGCACCCATGGAATCGATGATACGGGAAAAAGCTTCATATGTATTGAAGAAACCATGACGTCCGGTCAGGAGGTAACCCTCAAGCCAGCCCTCGCACATATGCTCGGAAAGCATGGAATCCATCACACGCCCGAAGCGTGAAAGATGATCATCCATCTCACTCTGCTCTGCATTCCAGTCACGGTTCTCCACCTCAAAAACTGAGGTAAAACGGTTGGAATTGTTCTCATCAGGCGAGAATATACGGAAGTTTCTCGCATCCGCATTAAGCTTAAATATATCGCGTATATAATCGGAAAGATTTGCCGTATCCTGACTCTCCTTTGATCCATGTTCCTGAGTATCAAATGCATACTCACGGAAATCCGGCAGACGAAGGTCGCGAAGAAGCTTTCCGCCGTTAGCGTGAGGATTCATACCCAGCCTTGCATCTCCCTTGGGGGCAAGAGCCTCGATCTCAGGAAGAACACGTCCGTTCTCATCAAAAAGCTCCTCAGGCTTATAGCTGTGCAGCCAATCCGAAAGGATCTGAAGATGCTCCGGCTTATCCATCATAACAGGAACCTGATGCGCAAGGAAATTTCCTTCGATACGGTTTCCATCCACCACCTTGGGGCCTGTCCATCCCTTTGGAGTACGCAGCACGATCATGGGCCATACCGGACGGGTTGCATCACCGCTGGTACGCGCATGCTTCTGGATCTCTTTGATCTTCTCTATTACCTTATCCATGGTCTCTGCCATCTGACGATGCATATCCATGGGTTCCTCGCCCTCAACGAAGTAAGGCTCCCACCCATTTCCATGGAAGAAATCAGTAAGCTCTTCTTTTGAAAGACGGCCAAAGATGGTAGGGTTAGCTATCTTGTAACCGTTTAAATGCAGAATAGGAAGAACCGCACCGTCTCCGATGGGATTTATGAACTTGTTACACTGCCATGAAGTTGCAAGAGGGCCGGTTTCAGCCTCACCGTCTCCCACGACTACGGTAGCAATAAGCTCCGGATTATCAAATATCGCGCCACAGGCATGTGCTATCGAATATCCGAGCTCACCGCCTTCGTGGATCGATCCCGGTGTCTCGGGTGCACAGTGGCTGGGAACTCCTCCGGGAAATGAAAACTGCTTGAACAGCTTCTGCATACCCTCCTCGTCACGGGAGATATTGGGATATATCTCACTGTAGGAGCCGTCAATATAATCGTTTGCAATGAAGAAATTTCCACCATGGCCGGGTCCTGAAAGAAGGATCATATCAAGATCATATCTCTTTATCGCCCTGTTACAGTGTACAAAAATAAAGTTCTGCCCGGGTACTGTCCCCCAGTGACCGACGATCTTTTTCTTGATCATACTCTCGGTAAGCGGCTTCTTAAGAAGGGGGTTCTCAAGAAGATACAGCTGTCCTGCGGAAAGATAGTTGGCTGCACGCCAGAACTTATTCATATTTTCCAGCAGTTCTTCAGTGATAGGACCTTTTTCAACAATATTATTTTCCATATTTACGCCCTTTCCATATCTGATGTGTAGTGTATTGTTTTACAACACACTACCATACCCAAAAGTCCGCTATCCGTCAAGTAAAATATCATTCCTGGCCAGTTTCTTACATCAGTTTTATCCCAACTGCCTGATATGATCGACCAAACGACCGATAGCTTTGTTCTGATGCTTATCCTTATGGATCAATATCTGTGAATAAACAGGGAAATCGATTCCTTTCCAGGTAAGGGGCTTTAATTTACCGTCCTTTATTTCCTTTTCTGCCGTCATTTCCGGTATAAAGGCTACTCCGAGTCCGCCCCCTGCAAATTGTTTCAGAATTTCTTTACTGCTCGTTTCAAGCACTATATTCGGTGAGATGCCTTTTCCCTCAAGATCAGAAACCAGCATATGCCGGAAATTACAGCTATGTCCGGTCAACAGAAGCGGCACATCTTTCAGATCTTTTTCCCTGATGGTTTTACCGGACATGGGATGATCGGGTGAAACATAAAAACCCAGTTGCTCCCGTTTCCTGTACAGGCACTTGATCCTCTCATCCTCAATGAGCGGGTTAAGGGTATAAACCATGTCCAGCTCGCCCTTCTGCAGAAGATCCGGGATGCTTTCGTGCGTAACAAACTGTATCCTGATCTCAGTCCGCGGATTTTTCTGATTAAATCCCATCAGGATCTGTGGAAACCGGCTTATACACAGTGACTCCGATACCCCCAGTTTCAAAACCCCCGAAGGGTTTTCTGCATCCGTCACATCAAGTCGTATCTCCCGCTCCAGCTGAAGCATCTTTTCCGCATATGAAATAAGCCGTTCCCCCGACAGGGTAACTGAGATCGTTTTCCCAAGACGTTCAAACAAAACACAGCCCAACTCGTCCTCCAGCTGCTTGATCTGTGTTGTAACCGTGGACTGCGCATACCCCAGACTGTTAGCCGCAGCAGAAAAGCTGTTCAATTCCGTGATCTTTAAAAATGTACTTAACTGCGTGATCGTCATATCAATGCTCCGTTCAAAGAAAAACCCTGTTGTCTCGCATTCAAAATTTTTGAATTATATTTTCAACTATTTCAATTTTACTGATATCATCTTTGGTGTTATTATACAATCACACTAAATCAATTGCAAGGAGGATTTATCATGAACGAACTATGTATGATCATTAAAGATACTGTAAAACCTAATTTCCTGAACATCCGCACTTCCATACAAACCTACGACAGGGATGCACTCTGTTGCGGATCCCCTTGCTGGAGATGGGCATATCACGCACTTCACTCAGCCGACAAATGGTTTATCAATCCCTTTGTTTATGAAGAGCCTTCCTTTCACGAGGATGGAATGGATAATCCCGATAATCCCACAGGCGTTGTTTTATCAGACGAAGATCTCCTTTCTTACCTGGATAAAATAGAGAAGAAAACAATGGAATATCTGGATTCACTTACTGATGATATGCTGTACGAAAAGCCGGAAAAATGTATCTATACGCGCATGGAGCTTGTTCTCCGCCAATACAGGCATCTGTCCTTCCATACAGGAATGTTGAACGGACAGACAGCGGTCGCAACGGGCAAATTCCCCATGTGGGTTTCGCAAACCGATAAATATGTTGACGACGGCATCTTATTCGGACGGTACCGCAAGGGGCAGGTTACCGCATAACCCTGTCTTTTGTCGGGATGCCATCCCGAGGTTTTTTAGCTGTGTATAGCACACGGAATTTGTGTGTTGCGACCCTCTTTTTTCGTCCGTCCGCATTTATTGCCGTTTATTCGCATTTAGGATTTCTTCTATCTTTAGCATCCGTTTGTCCTCATGATCACATGAATCTCTTTCATAATGTTTTCAAGAAAAGCCTCATTATCCCCATGATACTGCAGCTCCGGATTTGCATCCTTACTCTTTTTTATCTGTTCATGCAGATATGAAGTATTGACCACGAATGACGGCATAACCAAACTGTCATCAAGTCCGAGCATCCGAAACCGTTCCGGTATATCATCAATTTTTAAGTCTATTATTTCTTTTATCTGGTCCCCCAGCTTGTCATTATCGCTTCGTACGGCATTCTCATAAAGAGATATCAGTACCGCTTTGTATGGAGCCTGAAAAGCAGACATGCAATACAGCACTTTAGACACCAGCTCCATTGCCGGAAGCTCTGTAAAATACCGA
>JAEEGL013930863.1_pt1 | contig 19833 bp, 15 predicted proteins | sample 9134231 | NCBI WGS metagenome assembly JAEEGL01 (sample SAMN16246548, study PRJNA631951) | gut metagenome | biome: gut microbiome; feature: rumen; material: fiber-attached | host: Bos | place: Iran: Karaj | collected 2018-10 | reverse complement strand
TGAACATGCATAAAAGTGAGCGTCTGGACTCAGTGCTTAAAACAGCCATGGCAGACGGGGCTGAGTGTATTGTTTGCATGGACGATATGCTTTGCAACTCAGTGCTTAACTGCCTTCACAACGATGGTATTTCTGTGCCTGAGGATGTTAAGCTATGCTCATTTTATGACTCAAATCTCTTATCTACATCAAAGCCATCTATCACCAGTTTGTATTTTGATGCAAAAAAACTGGGGGCTTTGTGTCTTGAAACTCTTATGCGCAACTTGGATGGAGAAAGTGTCGCAAGCCAGATAGTTACTGACTTCAACATTCAAATGCGCGATAGTACCAGATAAACAACTTGGTAATATTTCACAAAAATCGCACTAAATAGTCGTACAAGTTTATTAGTTGACGAAAAAAGAACACAAGTATAGGATAATGTATGTAGAACAACCGGTTGCACAACGTGAACAATTGTGCAACCGAGGTATAAATAATACCTATGAGGAAAACGGAGGAATTAAACATGAAAAGAAAAATTGTATCAGCACTACTTGTGTCTACAATGGCAGTGACCGCTTTTGTAGGATGTGGCAGCGCAGCTGAAGAAACAACTTCAGATAGCGCACAGACAGAGGCTACAGATGATAGCGCAAGCGACACAGCATCATCAGAGGATGCAGTTGCAAATCTTATTGCAGCTACAGATGGCACAGTAAACATCGATTTATGGTGCTCAGAGACAGAGGATTATCAGAAGGTTATGAAAGATCTTTGTGATAAGTTCGAAGCAGAGTACCCAGATGTAGATTTCAACATCACTCTTGGCGCTGTTTCAGAGGCTGATATGAAGGATAGAGTCCTTGAGGACGTCGAGGCAGCAGCTGATGTATTCATCTTCCCAGATGATCAGCTCGAAGCACTTGTTAAGGCTGGTGCACTGAACGAAGTAGCTGCTCAGTACACATATGACATGAACGAGACAGATACTCCTGCAACAGTTGATGCAGGTAAATACGATGGAAAGCAGTACGGCTATCCATTCACAGCTTCTAACGGATATTTCTTGTACTATGACAAGAATCAGTTATCTGATGAAGATGTAGCTTCTTGGGAGGCACTTACAGCTAAGGCTGAGGAGCTTGGCAAGGAAGTTGGTTGTGAGACAGCAAACGGCTGGTACTTATACGGATTCTTCAAGGGCGCTGGTTGTGAGCTTACAGAGAATGAAGATCAGTCAAACAACTGTGATTGGAACAATGAGACAGGTCTTGCAGCAGCTGAGTCACTTCAGAAGATTGCATCTTCAAAGGCATACAAGAGCTACGGAAACGATGATCTTCTTGCAAACCTTAACGATGGCAAGGTTGTAGCTTATGTTTCTGGTACATGGAATGTAAATGCATTCTCAGAAGCTTATGGTGATGGCTATGCAGCTACAAAGCTTCCTACATTCGAAGTAAATGGCGAAGCTAAGCAGATGGCTTCTTACTCAGGATACAAGTTCGTAGGTGTTAACGCTTACGCAGAGAACACAGGTTGGTCAATGCTTCTTGCTGAGTATCTTACAAATGCAACATCTCAGGAAGCTGTTTACGAAGCAACAGGTGAGGGCCCTTCAAATACAGAGGCACTTGCAAAGGCTTCTTCTCCAGCACTTGATGCACTTGCAGCACAGTCTGAGTTCGCAGAGCTTCAGAGAGTTGGTGGCAACTACTGGACACCAGCAGAGTCACTTGGAAAGAACATCCTTGAGGGCAAGGTAAGCCAGCAGGTACTTGATGATGCTGTAGCAGGTATTACACAGCCTGTTGAATAAGCAAATATTTTGTCTAGCGGAGCGAAGGCAAAATGTTTGCCACGACGCAGCCTCTTTGCCGAAGGCAATCATAATGGCTGCGTCTTCCCGCTAGTATGATGTAGACTTCTCCCTGACTTAGGGAGAAGCCTTTTATATGAAGAGGACTATGTATGAAGAAAATCGGTAATTACTTTAAAGACTTTGGGCAAGCAATAGCCCACGGCGACGTCTGGGTAAAGCTTTCACTTATCATAATGGGCGCAGGCTACTTTGGAAGAAAGCAGTTTATGCGTGGTATTCTGATGACGTTACTCCAGGTAGGAGTTCTGGCATCAATTTTTGGTGTTTTCGCACCTTATATGTCAAAGCTCAATACTCTTGGAACAGTTCAAAGAGAAGAGATCTTTGATATTGTTACTATGAAAAAAACTGTAAATAATTATGATAACTCACTTTTGATTCTGCTTTATGGAATCATCGGAATTCTTGTAATTATTGCATTTATCGCATTATATATTGGAAATATTAAAGCAACATATCGCCTTCAGAAGATGCAGGAGAATGGAGAAAAGCTAAACACATTCTTAGATGACCTTACATCATTCAAAAATGAAAGATTTCACATTACACTCCTTACACTTCCAAGCTTAGGCGTAATTCTTATCAACATCATACCTATTTTATTTATGGTATGTATCGCATTTACGAATTATGATGAAAATCATCAGCCACCAACATATTTATTCACTTGGGTCGGCATTAAAAACTTCGTAAATCTTTTTACAACAAGTCAGACCATCACATTTGGCTATGCATTTGTAAGAGTATTAATCTGGACATTGATTTGGGCCGTACTTGCAACAGCAACAACCTTCCTTGGTGGTATCTTACTTGCCCAGTTTATCAATCACGAAGATACTAAGTTTAAGGGAATGTGGAGAACACTTTTTGTAATAACAATTGGTATTCCACAGTTCGTTACACTGCTTCTTATCAGTAAGATGTTCGGTGATAACGGTATCGTAAATACGTTTTGCTCAAATGTTGGAATTCTTGATTTCTTCAAGAATATTGGATTGCTTAGTGCAGGAGATTCATTTATCCCATTTTTATCACGTCCAGGCTGGGCACACGCAACTATTATCCTGGTAAATATTTGGGTAGGAATTCCATATCAGATGCTTGTTGCAACAGGTATCCTTATGAATATCCCTTCAGATCAGATTGAATCTGCAAAGATTGATGGTGCTAATAAGTTCCAGATATTCTGGAAGATAACAATGCCTTATGTAATGTTTATTACAGGCCCATCACTTATTCAGTCAGTAATTGGAAACATTAATAACTTCAATGTTATTTACTTGCTTACATATAATTACAAGACAACAAATATGGCTATGGCCAATTCACATGCCAACGAGGTTGATTTACTTATTACCTGGTTATTCAGACTGACAAATGAGTACAGTAACTTCAAGATGGCATCAGTAATTGGTATTGTAACGTTCGTAGTTTGTGCAGCCCTTTCACTTCTTACTTTCTCAAGAATGATAGGTGGAGATAAAGAGGGGGTATACAGATAATGAAAAAAACATGGAAAATAGTCGGAAGACATGTCTTTCTTGCAGTACTTGCATTTATTTGGTTGATACCAGTATTTTGGCTTGTGGTAACAACATTTGGTGTGGAAAAGGGAATTAATACAAATCACTTCTTCCCAGCACACTGGACACTTGCTAATTATCATCAGCTTTTCTTTGAGCCAGATGCAGCAGCAAATTTCCCTGCATGGTTCAAGAATTCTATGATTATTGGTATTTTTAGCTGCCTTATTTCATCAATATTTGTAATTATGACAGCTTATGCATTTTCATTTATTGAATTTAAGGGTAGAAAGAAGCTTATGAGCTTTTCTTTAATCCTTGGTATGTTCCCAGGCGTTCTTTCAATGATTGCAATGTATTTCATTTTAAAGATGCTTGGACTTACCGATAGTGTTGTAGGACTTATTATCCTTTATTCAGGTGCATCTGGTCTTGGATACCTGATTTTAAAGGGATTCTTTGATACAATCCCTACATCACTTCACGAAGCTGCAAAGCTTGAGGGTGCTTCAGAGGCAACAATCTTCGCAAAGATTGTTGTTCCACTTTCAAAGCCTATGATTGTATACACAGTAATCAATTCCTTCCTTAATCCTTGGATGGACTTCGTAATGGTTCGTCTTATGATTAAGTCAAAGAATGCAGCTGACTGGACAATGGCCCTTGGACTTTTCAACTTATTACAGCGTGCCCTTGTTAACCAGTACTTCGCATACTTCTGTTGCGGTGGTTTGATGATTGCGGTACCAATCTCAATCCTCTTCATCATCATGCAGAAGTTCTACGTAGAAGGTGTAACTGGAGGAGCTGTAAAGGGCTAAAAATGTTCCTAATGTGAATTGCGCCCCAAGTGTGGGCGCTATTCTTATATATTTCATATTTTTTGCTTACTCTTTACACAATTATGTTGTAATATACTGACATACAACGGGGGGATTTGAAATCCTAGTACTTTAAGGAGGGCACCCGCAATGAACAATGAATTTAAAGAGTATATTACTTTTGTCGTAAAGACCAAGGATGGCAATGAAGTTGAAATGGCTGTCATTGACCAGTTCGAGTTTGAAAACAAGGGTTATGTTGCAGCAGCACTTGTCGATGGGGACACAGTTAGCGACGAGGGTTGCTTCATCTATCGTGTTAAGGTTGGAGAGGAAGATTTCAAGGTAGAAAAAATCACAAACCAAATTGACTACAATAGAGTGGCAGAAGCATATATGGAAATGATTTAATAATCAAGGGACCGGTTTATGCCGGTCCCTTTTTTTGATATAATAATCACACTTAGGAGGCGGCCTATATGGATTTTGCGAATTTAGATTTTAACAGAGAAAATAGAACAGGATTTCCAGAAGTAATATTTTGCCAGGGCAAGCCAGATGATTATCTGGTAGATATATATAAGCAAATGTACGAAAGAGATGGCAGGGTTTTTGGAACCAGGGCTACAGAGCATCAATACGATATCGTAAAAGCGGTATTAAAAGACGCTTCATATGATAAGATTAGCAAGATTCTAAAGGTATTTCCTAAGGATGGCCCTAAACAGGAGCTGATTGGAAACATTGCTGTAGTTACTGCCGGCACAGCTGACATTCCTGTGGCTGAGGAAGCAGCACAGACAGCGGAGTATTTCGGAGGCAAAGTAAATCGTGTGTATGATGTTGGGGTCAGTGGAATTCACAGAATCCTATCTAATGTAGACACTTTAAATGAAGCAAATTGCGTGGTGGCTGTTGCAGGTATGGAAGGGGCATTAGCCTCTGTAGTTGGTGGACTTGTAAAAGTTCCTGTTATAGCAGTTCCAACAAGTGTTGGTTACGGTGCGAGCCTTGGAGGATTGTCAGCACTGCTTACCATGATTAATTCATGTGCCAACGGTATTTCAGTGGTAAATATCGACAATGGTTATGGCGCAGGTTACATCGCAACACAAATAAATAGATTGGCGGAAAGATAATTAATGAGGAAGTTTTTTAGTTGGGCAAAAATTCGAAAGATAATCATTGTAATACTGTTATGGATTGTTTTATTAGTAAAGATTACTTTGGTTTTTCAGACTGCATATAAGGCTACTGACAGAGCTAAAAAATATATTACTAATCCAGCGGAAGGAATTACAGTAACTGATAAAACAAGGTATTTAGAATTCACTCCAGAGAATCCAAAAGCCGGCTTTATTTTTTATCCAGGTGGATTGGTTGAGCCTGATGCCTATGCTCCATTAATGGAAAGGCTTGCAGAGCAGGGCGTAAAATGCATCATTGTCAGAATGCCACATTACATGGCATTTTTAGATGCAAACGGAGCCCGTGGAATCAAGGCTAAGTATCCAGAAATAAAAAAATGGTATTTAGGCGGTCATAGTCTGGGTGGGGCAATGGTATCTCTCTATGCTGCCAGACATAGTGACGAATACGAAGGTGTAGTATTCTTAGCTTCTTATACAACAGATGATATGAGTAGTGATGATATTGATGCCATTTTGATTCGAGGAGATCAGGACGGCGTTATGAATATGGAAAAATATAATGAATGCATAAAGAACCTTCCAGAGGGATATGAAGAGGTTGTTATCCCTGGTGGGTGTCACGCATATTTTGGAGATTACGGTCCTCAGCGAGGGGATGGTCAGCCAACAATTACCGTGGAGGAGCAGACAGAAATTACTGTAGAAAAACTAGTAGATTTTATGGAGTAATCGCGAATATTTTGTGAAAGCGATTGTACAATTAAATATTTCACTATATTCTTAAGTGGGAGCGTAGTGTTTGTTTTATTAGGAGGCAATATGGAACTTAAAGACAGACACATTTACGAAAGAAATAAACTAGCTTTCAAATTAGGAAGTATCATACAGTTCTTCCAATTGATTGCTACTGTTGCATACGCAGATCAGCGAGTTGGTTTTATGAATACCACAATAATGGTAGTTCTCCAGGTTATATGTGCGTGCTTATTTGTTTATAGTTATTTGAAATATAGTCACAGAAATCGTGGTAAATATTTCATGATGATGTCGGGACTAGCCAGCTATTTAGTTGTGATGCTAGGTTCTGTTCATATCACTTATATGTGGGCCTTTGGCGCAGGCCTGCTTATACTTGTTCTTTTGTTTGCAGACCCTACATTGACCTATGCCACATCAATAGCTGTAATGGCTATCAATCTTCTTTACGTGCCACTGTTTTATAAGTATTCAGTTGAGGTAAAGGATAGACATTGGGCTGTTATTACCGATGTAATTTTTGCACTTTTACTTGGACTAATGGCAATCTTCTATGTTCATCTTCACAGCCGTCACAACAATGAGACTGTAGAGGAGCTGGAAGAGGGCGCAAGAAAACAGGAAGAGGCAGCCAGGGTTGTCCAGGAGATTGGTATTCAAATTGCATCAAAGCTAGAGGATGCAAATGATGCAATGGAAGGCTTGGCAGGAAAGGTTACATCTTCTGCAGAAAGTGCTCAGCAGATTTCAGAATCAGTTACATTGACTGCTGAGGCTATTCAGACACAAACAGAGATGAACTCCAATATCACGGAGTCTCTTGATAATATTGCGCATCAATCACGAGCAATGCGTAAGAATGCTGATGAGGTTACAGAGAATATTACAGATGGTAATTCTCTTGTAAAGGAGCTAAGACTTAAGTCGGAAGAAGCATCGCAGATTAATGCTGAGACAGCTGAGATGACAGCGGAGCTTCAAAAATCAGCAGATTTAGTTAAGGATATTGTTGGTACGATTTTGGATATTTCAGGACAGACTAATCTGTTGGCCCTTAATGCTTCTATAGAGGCAGCCAGAGCAGGCGAAGCCGGTAAAGGTTTTGCAGTTGTTGCTGATGAAATCAGAGCATTATCAGAGCACACCAAAGAATCGGCAGAAGAGATTTCCAGCACAATCGATGATTTGATTGGCAAGGTAAATGTTGCTTCTAAAAATATGCAGCGCTCAGTTGATTCTGCAAATCAGCAGGGTGAGATGATTGTAGAAACTGGTGAGAAGTTTACAGTCATTATGGAACGAGTTTCCGAGCTTACCAGACGAGCAGGCGATATCACAGATAATGTGGAATCTTGCGTAGCAGCAAATACTAAGGTTATGGATGCGATCAGTAATCTATCTGCTACATCAGAAGAGGTTGCTGCATCAGCCGAATCCAGCATCACCATCAGCGAGGAATGCGAGACTGATATGAAGGCAACAGAGGAAATTCTTCATGAGATTTTGAAGATTAGCCGAGCAAACCAGAATAAAACATTATAAAGAAAACTTTTAGGATGCCTGCGGTTCGCCACAGGCATTTTTTATAAGAACAAACGTTTGACATATTATGTTACTGTGATATAATCAACACATACGATTGTACGCAATGAATTCAGGTGTTGATATGGATTTTAAATTACATTCAGAATATAAACCAACTGGGGATCAGCCCCAGGCAATAGAGGATTTGGTCAGAGGTTTCAAAGAAGGAAACCAGATGCAGACACTTCTTGGTGTCACAGGCTCTGGAAAGACCTTCACCATGGCCAATGTCATCGAAAAGCTGAACAAGCCTACACTTATTATCGCCCATAATAAGACACTGGCTGGTCAGCTTTATTCCGAGTTCAAGGAATTTTTCCCAGAGAATGCAGTTGAATATTTTGTATCCTACTACGATTATTATCAACCGGAGGCATACGTGCCTAGCACTGATACCTACATCGCCAAGGATTCTTCTATTAATGACGAGATTGATAAGCTGCGTCTTTCGGCTACAGCATCGTTGTCAGAGCGCAGGGATGTTATCATCGTCTCATCTGTTTCCTGCATCTATGGTATTGGTGAGCCGGATGATTTCCAGAATATGATGGTTTCACTTCGTCCGGGAGATTTTAAGGACAGAGATGACGTTATTCACGAGCTGATTAATATCCAGTATATGCGTAATGATATGGACTTCGATAGAGGTACATTCCGTGTCCGTGGAGATGTGCTGGAGGTTATTCCTGCCAATGTCAGTGATTATGGAATCCGCATAGAGTTTTTCGGAGACGAGATAGACCGTATATGCGAAACAGATATTATGACAGGCCAGGTAAAGCGAGAGCTGGAGCATGTTGCAATCTTCCCTGCCAGCCATTACGTTATCCCTCAGGACAAGATTAACTCAGCCTGTGCTAGCATCGAGGCGGAGCTGGAGGAGAGGGTAAAGTTCTTCAAATCAGAGGACAAGCTAATAGAGGCTCAGCGAATAGCAGAGCGCACTAACTTTGATATAGAGATGCTGCGAGAGACAGGCTTCTGTTCCGGCATCGAAAATTACAGCAGGCACATGACTAATCAGCAGCCAGGCGAGCCACCAAAGTGTCTGATAGATTATTTTGATGATGATTTCCTTATTATCATAGACGAGAGCCACATCACTCTTCCTCAGATTAGGGGTATGTTTGCAGGAGATCAGGCTAGAAAGCGCACTCTTGTGGAGTATGGTTTTAGATTGCCTTCGGCTTTGGACAACCGTCCACTTAACTTTGGGGAGTTCGAATCGAAAATCGACCAAATTATGTTCGTATCTGCTACTCCTGGAGACTACGAGGAAGAACACGAAATGCTTCGAACAGAGCAGGTTATCCGCCCTACAGGTTTGCTTGATCCAGAGGTGGAGGTTCGTCCTGTAGAAGGCCAGATTGATGATCTGTTCAACGAGATAAAGAAAGAGACTGCAAAGAAAAATAAGGTTATGATAACCACCCTTACCAAGCGTATGGCAGAGGATTTAACAGATTATCTGGCAGAGCTCGGCGTCAGGGTAAAATATATGCATTCGGATATCGATACTATGGAGCGCGCAGAAATCATCCGTGACCTGCGTTTGGATGTTTTTGATGTACTTGTTGGAATCAATCTTCTTCGAGAGGGTCTTGATATTCCAGAAATCACTCTGGTTGCTATTTTGGATGCAGATAAGGAAGGATTCCTTCGTAGCGAGCGTTCTCTTATCCAGACTATCGGACGTGCTGCAAGAAATAGCGAGGGACACGTTATTATGTATGCCGATACTATGACAGAGTCTATGGAGAAGGCTATCTCCGAGACGGAGCGCCGTCGTGAGATTCAGATGGCATACAATGAGGCTCACGGTATCACTCCAAAGACAATCCAGAAATCAGTTCGCGAGCTTATTTCTATTTCTAAGGATATTGCAAAGAAGGAAATGCAGTTCAAGAAGGATCCTGAAGAAATGAACAAGCAGGAGCTTGAAAAGCTAATTGAGGATATTCAAAAGAAGATGAAGAAGGCTGCTTCAGAGCTTAATTTCGAGGCCGCCGCAGAATATCGTGACAAGATGGTTGAATTAAAAAACATGTTGAGGGAATTATGAAAGAGCGAAAATACATAAAAATAAAAGGGGCCAATGAGCACAACCTTAAAAACATTAGCATAGACATACCCCGCGATGAATTCGTGGTGCTTACAGGTCTTTCAGGTTCAGGAAAATCATCCTTAGCCTTTGATACAATCTTTGCCGAAGGTCAGCGTCGCTATATGGAGTCACTTTCTTCCTATGCCCGCCAGTTCTTAGGCCAGATGGAAAAGCCAAATGTAGAGCATATGGAAGGCATGCCACCGGCCATTTCTATTGATCAGAAGAGCACAAATCACAACCCTCGTTCTACTGTTGGTACAGTTACAGAGATTTATGATTACATGCGTCTACTATATGCCAGATGCGGTATTCCACACTGTCCAAATTGCGGCAAGCCAATCAGCAAGCAGACTGTAGACCAGATGGTGGATGCTGTTATGGCTCTTCCAGAGCGTACCAAGATTCAGCTTTTAGCACCAGTTGTCAGAGGCAGAAAGGGTACTCACGAAAAGCTTTTTGAAAAGGCAAAGAAATCAGGTTATGTTCGTGTAAACGTGGATGGCAGCGTGTACGATTTATCCGAGGAAATCAGCCTGGATAAAAACATAAAGCACAATATCGAAATAGTAGTTGATCGACTTGTTATAAAGGAAGGCATTGAAAAGCGTCTTACAGATTCTATTGAGACAGTTTTAAAGCTTGCTGATGGACTGATGATTGTGGATGTAATCGATGGTGAACCTATCAGATTTTCTGAGGGCTTCTCCTGCCCTGATTGTGGAATCAGTATCGACGAGGTGGAGCCACGTAGCTTTTCCTTCAACAATCCATTTGGTGCCTGCCCAGAGTGCTTTGGTCTTGGCTATAAGATGGAATTTGACGAGGATCTTATGATTCCTGACAAGAGCCTTTCATTTAATGACGGTGCTGTTCAGGTTATGGGTTGGCAGTCTTCAAATAAAAAGGGAAGCTTTGCTCACGCATTGTTAGAGGCACTGGCAGCAGAGTACGATTTCTCACTTGATACTCCATATAAGGAGCTTCCAGAGAATATTCGTCATATGTTCATACATGGTTTTGACCGTTCAGTGGACGTTCACTACGAGGGACAGAGAGGTAGAGGTGTATATCCTACAGTTTTCGAGGGCTTAATTGAGAATATTAATCGCAGGTACAAGGAGACCTTCTCTGAGAATCAAAAACGTGAATACGAAGAGTTTATGTTCTATAGCGAGTGTCCTTGCTGTCACGGTCAGCGTCTGAAGAAGGAGAGCCTTGCTGTTACAATTGCAGATAAAAATATATTTGAGATGACACAGTACCCTGTTCACGAGCTATACGATTTAATTGACAATCTAGAGCTTACTGAGCAACAGAAAAAGATAGGTGCTGTTGTCTTAAAAGAGATTAGAAATAGATTGAAATTTATGGTGGATGTAGGATTAGACTATCTTACTCTTGCCCGTGCTACCGCGACACTTTCAGGTGGAGAGGCTCAGCGAATACGTCTTGCTACACAGATTGGTTCAGGTCTTGTTGGAGTTGCTTATATTTTGGACGAGCCATCTATTGGTTTGCACCAGAAGGATAATGACAAGTTATTAGCATCCTTAAAGGGACTTAGAGACCTTGGAAATACGCTGATTGTCGTAGAACACGATGCAGATACCATGAAGGCTGCGGATTATCTTGTGGATATCGGACCTCGCGCCGGCAAGGATGGTGGACAAGTAGTTGCAGCAGGTACTCCTGCAGAAATCATGGCAAATCCTGATTCCATCACAGGCCAGTATCTTAGCGGAAAGCTGTGCATTCCAGTCCCATCAGAGCGTAGAGAGCCAAAGGGATGGCTTACAATCAAAGGTGCCAGAGAGCACAATCTGAAAAATATCGATGTGGATATTCCACTTGGAATAATGACTGTAGTCACCGGTGTATCAGGTTCAGGAAAGAGCTCCCTTATCAATGAGATTCTTTACAAGGATTTGGCTAAGCGCCTTAATCGTGCAAGAAAGATTTCCGGAAAGCATGATGACATCATCGGTACAGAGGCGCTAGATAAGGTTATCGATATAGATCAGTCTCCTATCGGTCGTACACCTCGTTCAAACCCTGCCACCTATACAGGTGTATTTGATTTGATTCGAGATTTGTTTGCAGGTACAACAGAGGCAAAGGAGCGCGGCTACAACAAAGGTCGATTCTCATTTAATGTTAAGGGTGGTCGCTGCGAGGCTTGCTCAGGTGATGGTATTATCAAAATTGAGATGCACTTCCTTCCTGATGTTTATGTACCTTGCGAGGTTTGTGGTGGCAAGAGATACAATCGTGAGACTCTGGAGGTTCACTATAAGGGAAAGACCATCTACGATGTATTGGATATGACTGTTGAGGAGGCTTGCGAGTTCTTCAAGAACGTACCAAGCATCTACAATAAGATACAGTGCCTGTATGATGTAGGCCTTGGATACATCAAGCTTGGCCAGCCATCTACCACACTTTCAGGTGGAGAGGCTCAGCGAATCAAGCTGGCTACAGAGCTTTCACGTCGTGCCACGGGAAAAACTATATACATCTTAGACGAGCCTACTACGGGTCTTCATTTTGATGACGTTAACAAGCTTGTGGAAATAATGAGAAAGCTTTCCGATTCAGGAAATACAGTAGTTGTAATTGAGCACAATCTGGATGTAATCAAGTGTGCGGACTATATAATCGATATGGGACCTGACGGTGGTGATAGAGGTGGAACAGTTATTGCCAAGGGTACACCAGAAGAAATAGTCAAGGTCAAGAAGAGCTACACAGGTCACTACTTAAAAGAATATTTATAGTAAGTAACTATGAAATGAGGCGCCAGCGAGGGATTCGTTGGTGCTTTTTTTCTCTTGAAAGTTGGGAGTTTTCGTATATAATAGAAACGTAAAATTATGCAAATTTGCCTATTAAGGCATCACATATTCTATATTCAGTAAAAGAAAGGAATTTATCATGGCAGGATCAGATATCGGAATCGATTTAGGTACAGCTAGCGTTCTTGTATATGCAAAGGGCAAGGGCGTTGTTTTAAAAGAGCCTTCAGTTGTGGCTTTTGATAGAGATACAAACAAAATCAAGGAAATCGGCGAGGAGGCACGTCTTATGATTGGACGTACTCCTGGAAATATTGTGGCAGTTCGCCCACTTCGTCAGGGTGTTATCTCTGATTACACAGTTACAGAGAAGATGATTAAGTACTTCGTTCAGAAGGCAATGGGCAAGAAGAGCTATCGTAAGCCTCGTATTGCAGTATGCGTTCCTTCTGGTGCTACAGAGGTAGAGAAGCGTGCCGTTGAGGATGCTGCATTTGCAGCAGGTGCTCGTGAGGTTTCTATTATTGAGGAGCCAATCGCAGCAGCTATCGGTGCTGGTATTGATATTTCTCTTCCAATGGGAAATATGATCGTAGATATTGGTGGTGGTACAGCAGATATTGCAGTTATCTCACTTGGTAGCTCAGTTGTCAGCACATCTATCAAGGTTGCTGGTGATGACTTCGACGAAGCAATCGTTCGTTACATGAGAAAGAAGCATAATCTTCTCATTGGTGAGCGTACAGCTGAAGATATCAAGATTAAGATTGGTCGTTGCTTCCCACTTGGCGAGGCAGAGACAATGGATGTTAGAGGACGTAACCTTGTATCCGGTCTTCCAAAGACAATCACAGTATCATCTGAGGAGACAGAGGAAGCCCTCAAGGAATCTACAATGCAGATTGTTGAAGCTATTCACTCAGTGCTTGAGAAGACTCCACCAGAACTCGCTGCTGACGTGGCAGATAGAGGTATCGTACTTACAGGTGGTGGTGCACTCCTTCGCGGCCTTGAGGAGCTTATCGAGGACCGCACAGGCATCAATACTATGACAGCTGACGAGGCTATGACATGTGTAGCTATCGGTACAGGCCGTTATGTAGAGCTTCTTTCAGGTGACTAATGCATAAAACTTCATATGATTGAGACAAACCCCAAATGGCGTTAGAATATTTATGAAAAAATAAATATTTTTCGCTTTTTGGGGTTAATTTTTTATTATGTAGTCCGATAAAAAATTTGAGTAATAATATATTTTATTGAACATCAGGGGGGGCTACATGGTAAAAGGACTATATACAGCCTTTACCGGAATGGTAAATGAGCAGAAACGCTTAGAGGTGCTAACCAACAATTTGGCAAACTCAGCGACAACTGGATACAAAAAAGAGGCAATGGTTGCCCAGGCCTTTGACGAGCGATTGGCTATAAAAATAAAAGATACATCTATATTTTTGAATAGGCCAGAAGGGATTGGTTATATTTCTCTTGGTGCAAAAGTTGGTGAAACCTACACAAACTGGGACCAAGGAGCATTTCAGGTAACAGATAAGCCATCTGATGTAGCAATCGGTGGCAAAGGTTTTTTTGCAATAGCTTTTACCAATAAAGCTGGTGAGACATCGATAAAATATACAAGAGACGGCGCTTTTACTATTGATAGTGATGGATATTTCAGAACTTCAGATGGTGATTATGTTTTGAATCAGGATGGGGCTCTTAGTTCAAATAATAGCGAGGATAATTACCTACAAATTGACCCGAGTTTACCATTCTCCATTGCAGCAGATGGAACTATTACTCAAGATGGAGAAGAGGTAGATACGCTAGGTATCATAGATATTGCTGATTATGATTATATAAACAAGTATGGAGAAAATCTTTACGATTTAATAGATGGTGGAGAAATAATAGAAACTGATGCTGTTGCACAACAAGGAATGTTAGAGGCATCAAACGTAAATGTGGTTGATGAAATGGGTCACATGATTCAAATTGCTAGAGCTTACGAAGCAGGGCAAAAAATCATTCAAACAGAGGATTCAACCCTTGATAAAACCGTTAATCAGGTAGGTCATGTATAGGAGGTTAGCCTATGATGCGTTCACTTTGGTCTGCAGCTTCAGGTATGAAGGGGCAGCAGGTATCAGTTGACACTATTGCTAATAATCTAGCAAATGTAAATACAACAGGATATAAAGCGCAGACAACACAGTTTAAGACATTGCTATACCAAACTCTTGAGACGAGAAGTACAAATGCACAAGGCGAAACAAAACCTACAAGTGCACAAGTGGGCTTAGGTACAAGGGTTGCTTCGATAAATTCAAACTTCACTCAAGGTAGTCAGATTGCAAATGATAGTCCAACTGCAATGTGCATTATAGGAGAAGGCTTCTTTGCAGTGGAAGATGGAGACGAGACCCACTATACTAGAAATGGTAATTTTACTTGGGCATTAGATAGTGATGGAAATAAAGTTTTAACAACGGCAGAAGGTTATAAGGTGCTAGATCAAAGTGGAAAAGCTATAACTGTTCCAAATACAGTAGAAAGAGGCTTTTCAGTAAATCCAGACGATGCATCTATTTCATACCAAAATCTAGATGGCACATACACAAATACGGGGCAATCGATTGCGCTCTATCAATTTACAAATAGAGTTGGACTAGATAAGATTGGCGAAAACCTATTTGATGAGACGGATGCATCTGGCGAGCCAATGGGCGAGTGGAACACAAATGGGTTGATTAAGAGCTCTATCGCCCAGAACTATCTTGAGGGCTCAAACGTAAACGTCGCGGATGAAATGGTAAATCTTATTGTTTCACAAAGAGCTTATGAAATGAATTCAAAGGCTATTACCACTACAGATACAATGCTGGAGCAGGCTAATAACTTGAAGAGATAAAGTAATATGTAACATGCGGGCGAATTTTCATTAATGCGGATTTGAAAATTCTGTTTTTACAGGGGGATGGAAAATGGATTCAACAATTATGAACACGTACATGCAGACGCAGTACCAAAAAGCAGCCACGGCAGCTGCCGAAAAAACAAGTAAAACACTAAGTGGTATTACAGAAACATCTAGTGAGGAAGAAATCACTGAGGCAGTAAAGAGTTTTGAGACATACCTAATGGAACAGGTGTTAAAGGAAATGAAAGATTCGTTGGTGCCTGAAGATGAGGATGAGGATTCAACAATTTCTATGTATAAGGACTTCTTTATGGATAGTGCCTATAATAAAGTGGCTTCTCAGCTGGTAGATCAGGTTGGTGAAAACATTACAGATGATTTCGTAGAGCAGATTATGCGTAACTATGGAATTACTGGTACCACAAATCCAGTTACAGAAAATCCGGGGATTGATGCAGAGGATGTTTCTGAGGATATTGCGCGGACAAATGCGTCTACCGTTACAGAAATAATGGCATAATAAAAGAACTTCGGCTCTCCTTTGAGAGCCGTTTTTTTTATGCTATTATATAAGCTATGGAAGAAATAACAGGATATGTTGATGGAATAATATTTAGAAATGCCGATAATGGCTATACAGTTTTAGATTTTGTGGTAGACGAATTCCTTATCACCTGCACAGGGCTTTTCCCTACTATTGGAGAGGGAGAAAATTTGTTGCTTAGGGGAGAATATGTTGACCACCCTACTTATGGAAAGCAGTTTAAAGTGTCGAGCTATGAGGCTGTTGCACCAGCAGATGAGCTATCAATGGAGCGATATTTAGGTTCTGGAGCGATACGTGGGATTGGGCCAAAACTAGCTGCAAGGATTGTAAAGCTTTTTGGTGCGGATACATTTAGGATTATCGAAGAAGAGCCTGAGAGATTAGCTGAGGTAAAGGGGATTTCTCTATCAAAAGCAATGGAAATATCCGACCAGATAGTAGGGGCTAAGGATATTCGAAATGCTATGATTTTTCTTGATAGATACGGACTTCATGGGAATACGGCAATAAGAATATACAATAGATTTGGTAATGATATATACAATGTTCTCCAAAGTAATCCATACAGATTGGCAGATGAGGTATCGGGAATTGGATTTAAAACCGCGGATGAAATTGCAAGTCAGGTTGGTATAAAAGTGGATTCTGAATTCAGAATAAAAGGAGGAATTCAGTACATTCTCAGTCAAGGTGCGGGAATGGGACACACATATTTACCAATGGAAATGTTGATAAGTATGTCCTCAGATCTACTAGGTGTTGATAAAGAGTCAATAGAGGCCCAGACCATGAATTTGGCCATGGAACGAAAGTTGATTATTAAGACTGTTGGGGATGAAAAGCAGGTATATTCAAGGGCTTTCTATAGAATGGAAGAATCTATAGCAGGAATGCTAAAGGAGTTGAATGTTACTTATAAAGTGGATGAGGCGGATATACAAAAGGTTATTAGACGCATAGAAAAGGATGAGGAAGTAGAGCTGGATGAGTTGCAGAAAGATGCGGTGATTTCGGCTGCTAAGAAAGGCTTATTCGTTCTGACTGGCGGCCCTGGTACTGGAAAAACAACTACAATTACGACGATGATTCATCTCTTTGAAGAGGAAGGCTATGATATTTTTCTTGGAGCACCAACAGGCCGCGCTGCTAAAAGAATGAGTGAGGCCACTGGATATGAGGCAAGAACGATTCATAGAATGCTTGAAGTATCTGGCAGAATGGGAGACGATGATGACGCGGCTTCATTTGCAAAGTTTGATAGAAACGAGGACAACCCACTAGAATGTGATGTAATTATTATTGATGAAATGTCTATGGTTGATGTTTCATTAATGTATTCACTACTTAAAGCTATTTCTCCAGGTACAAGACTCATTCTAGTTGGCGATATCAATCAGCTTCCGAGTGTAGGACCGGGAAATGTTTTAAAAGATATTTTGGCATCCAATGAGTTTACATTAGTGACTCTTGAAAAAATATTTAGGCAGGCTCAGGAGAGTGATATTGTTATGAATGCCCACAAAATACATCAGGGTCAGCGTGTTGTCTTGGATAATAAATCAAAGGATTTCTTTTTCTTGAAGCGCGATGATGCGGATACGATAATTAACGTCATGCTAACGCTTATTAAAGATAAAATGCCAAAATACGTTGATGCCGGTATTAGTGAAATTCAAGTTTTGACGCCCACACGAAAAGGACTTTTAGGAGTCGAACGTCTTAATACAATTCTCCAGAGATATTTAAATCCAGAATCTCCAAATAAAAAGGAGTGGAAAGGTGATACTAGAATTTTCCGAGAAGGCGATAAAGTAATGCAGATTCGCAATAATTATCAATTAGAGTGGGAGGTAACGGGGAATTACAATATCACAATTGAGAAGGGGTTGGGCGTTTTTAATGGTGATGTTGGAATAATAAAGGATATTAATGATTGGGCAAAGACTGTGACGGTTGAATTTGAAGAAAATCGAAAAGTTGTATACCCGTTCGCAAGTCTTGATGAACTTGAATTGGCGTATGCAATTACAGTTCACAAATCTCAAGGTTCGGAATATCCAGCTGTTGTAATGCCTATTACAGCTGGCCCACAGATGCTGATGAATAGAAACATTCTATATACGGCAATTACTAGGGCAAAAAAATGCGTCACCATGGTTGGCGACGCTGATGTTTTCTATTCTATGGTAGATAATATTTCTCAAGCAAAAAGATACTCTGGATTGCAAGCAAGAATAAATGAGATGGCTACAGAATAGATTTTATATAAATATCATTATATGCGCTATCGGCTAGATTGATGATGTCTCCATTATCTAGCTGTATGACAGGTCGTGAAAGGTTACTCTTGTTGATGTAAACTACGCGGCCTGTTTTTGCGTTATTGAGCATAATTCGACTGTTATTGTATGTATTCGCAATATGCTCGAGGAATGTAAGTATATATTGGGTGCGATATTTGTTTAAGCCATCTTTTTCAAATTCGTTAATAACTTGGAATGAACAAAGTGGGTCACGGTGAGCTCTCGCGGAAGTCATTGCATCATAAACATCTGCAATGCCAATAATACAGGCAAAATCATCAATTTCGTCATCCATGAGTCCTCTTGGATAGCCGCTTCCATCACTGCGCTCGTGGTGTTGCAATGCGGCAGATAGGATTCGCGCGTCAAAACCTTTGCCATTTAGGAGTTTTTTTCCAAGAAGAGCATGTGATTTTATGGTTTCATATTCTTCGTTAGTGAGCTTTCCTGGCTTATTTAATATTTCTTCTGGAATCTGAATCTTTCCTATATCATGGAGTAGTCCCGCCAATGTGAGACTGTTAATATCTTCTCTCGACATTTTTAACCACTTGCCAATGGAACGCGCTATGAGCGCCACATTTAAGGAATGAGAATAGATAGGATCCTCTAGATTGCGCATGTTGCTAATCATATCTAATAATTCTAGAGAAGTCTTAGATTTGAATAGGGCCTCACATTGTTCCAACATTTCCATGGCGGATTTGGAATTACCGCCATTTGCAATTGCTTGCAAATTTTCTTTTAGGTATGAAATATTAAGAGCATAGTCAGATTGGAATTTCTGGAAGTTCTGAGAAGCCTTGAGTCTTTGTGTATATGTAATTTGATCGCTGACTCTTGACTCTTCCTTTTCTGGAGGTGCTGTAGGGGTAGGTTGTGAAACCGGTGTCGCTTCTGATACCTTTGAAGTAGGAGCAGTTTTTGCTTCTGACTGCACCTCTTTTTCTTCAACAATTGCACTCTCAATTTTATAAAAAGTAAGCTTTGCAATGAGTTGATTTGTGAGTTTTTCACCAGCTTTTGCAATTGTTTGTCCTCGCTTAGTAATAATTGCATCAGCTAATATCATCCCAGCTTCTAGCTTATCTACTGTAAGTTCCTTCATGGAAAATCCCCTTTGATGTTTATTGAATACATAAATTATATAGTTAGAAATATTCAAATACAATAGAAAGAAGCCTATAGAATAGCAGGTAAAAGGTGTTTTTTTTTGTTAAAAGTATAGTAATGAAACATAAAGTATATTATGTCTATTGATATCGCTAAATTAAGGGCTTATACTATAGTAGCCAAGGAATGACCCTTGGCATGACAACTTAATAGAAAGAGAGTCAAAAAATGGAAAAGTTACTTTTTACTTCAGAGTCAGTAACAGAAGGCCATCCAGATAAGGTATGTGATGCCGTATCTGATGCCATCCTCGATGCTTGCTTAGCTGAAGATCCTATGAGTAGAGTAG
>JAEEGL016963961.1_pt1 | contig 19834 bp, 27 predicted proteins | sample 9134231 | NCBI WGS metagenome assembly JAEEGL01 (sample SAMN16246548, study PRJNA631951) | gut metagenome | biome: gut microbiome; feature: rumen; material: fiber-attached | host: Bos | place: Iran: Karaj | collected 2018-10 | reverse complement strand
CCGCAGACGTAGCAGTAAAATTTTTCGGGAAGGTCTTCCCATTTGGTGCCGGGGGCGATGCCTCGTTCCGGGAGGCCTTTGGCTTCGTCGTATTCCCAGTCGCAGATCTCGCAGACGTAGATCATCGGTGTATCTCCTTTTCTGGTCCGAGGGGGGCAGTCAATGGCCGCCCTTACGAATTTTCCTTATCAGGCCGCTCCTGCACAGATCACTTGTATTCTTTGATCAGCGCTTCGAAATGCGGCAGCGCTTTCTCGATCATCTCCGGCGACACGCAGGTGCTGGCGCGGAAGTAGTCCGGGCAGCCGAAATCCGCGCCCGGCACGATCAGCAGGTTGCGTTCCTTGGCTTTGTCCGAAAACGCCTTGGCGTCGCCGCCCGGGGCTTTGACGAACAGGTAGAAGGCGCCCTGCGGCTTCACGCACTCGTACCCGTAGGAGGTCAGGGCGTTGTACAGGCGCAGGCGGTTGTGGTCGTAGGCCTTCATGTCGGGACGGACGCCGGCGCACAGGCCGACCACGCGCTGCTGCAGGGACGGGGCGCAGACGTGGCCGATGGAGCGGGCCGCTCCGACGATGGCATCCATGACCGCCAGCTCGTCCGTACAGGTATCCGCCACCAGCGCATACCCGATGCGTTCACCGGGCACGGACAGCGCCTTGGAGAACGAATAGCAGACGATGGTGTCGTGATAAATGGACGGGACAAAGGGAACGACCGCGCCGTCGTACACCAGCTCGCGGTACGGCTCGTCGGAGATGATGTAGATCGGATGGCAGTACTCCTCTTCTTTCCTTGTCAGCAGCGCCGCCAGTTCCTGCAGCGTCTCGCGGCTGTAGATCACGCCGGACGGATTGTTCGGGGAGTTGATGATGACCGCCTGGGTGTGTTCATTGATGGCGGCCTCCATCCCCGGAAGATTGATCTGGAAGTCCGGATATTTAGGCGGAACGACCACCAGTTTCGGACCGTTTTTCTCCACATAGACCTTATATTCCGGGAAATACGGGGCCTGCGCCACCATTTCCGCGCCGTCCACCGCCAGCGCCCGGACGACCGACACGATGGAAGGGGCCGCGCCGCAGGTAAAAAAAATGTTGAAGCTGGTCAGATTGGTGCCGTACCGCTTGTTCAGATCCGCCGTCACCATCTCGCGCAGCGCGGGATTGCCCGCCGCGGAGGTATAGCCGTGCACGGAAATGCTGTCCAGATCCCGCACGGCGGAAATGATGGCCTCATCCACCTCCGGCGGTGCCGGAATGGACGGATTGCCCAGCGAGAAATCGTACACGTTCTCCCGCCCCACTTTGGCGGCCTGCTGATTGCCGTACTCAAACAGTTCCCGGATGCAGGAGCGGCTCCGGCCGATCGCTGCCATGGATTCATTGATCATTTTTTTGTCCTCTCAATCCATTATTCATTTGTTCCAAGTCATAATACTTTAATACCGCCCTCCGCCCCAGGCCCGGGTTCTCGATTCTTCCGGGTCATAAGTTTCAGGATGACAGAGGGACGGTTCCTTTGTCACCTTTTGTATCTTTCCGGCAGGCTATGCGGGTTATGCGGGCTATGCGGGTTTGGCGGGCCGATTACAAATCGGCCCCTACGAACCCCCTAATGTAGGGGCCGATTTGTAATCGGCCCGTAAACAGCAGCCCCTAGATTTATTTGGGGGGATTCCCCCTCGGGACCTGCGTTCTTACCGCCAGATTTTCTGGTCTTTGGCGGCGGTTTCGAGGTCTTCGCGGAAGTCAGGGTGGGCGATGGAAATGAGGCGTTCCGCGCGTTCCCAGGTGGAGGCGCCGGCCAGGTTGACCGCGCCGAATTCGGTGACGACCCAGAAGGCCTGGGTGCGGGGCGTGGTAATGATGTCGCCGCCGAAATGCGGCAGGATGCGGGAATGCCGCACGCCCTTTTTGTCCACGAAGGACGAGGTCATGCAGATGAAGGCCTTGCCGCCGGGGGCCGCCTGCGCGCCGGTCACATAGTCCAGCTGTCCGCCGGTGCCGCTGATATGCCTGAGGCCCGCGCTCTCGGAAGAGATCTGCCCGTACAGGTCCACCGCGATGCAGTTGTTCACGGAGATCATGTCCGCGTTCTGCGAGATCACGGCCGGATCGTTCACGTAGGACAGCGGCGCCGCGGCCACGGAGGGATTATCCTGCACCCAATCGTACAGGTCCTTCGAGCCGAACACGATGCCGGTCAGGCCCTTGCCGGGGTAGATCGATTTCTTCTTGTTGGTCAGCTTGCCCGCCTCATACAGGCGCAGATAGGCGTCGCCGCAGAGCTCGGTGTGCATGCCCAGATCCTTGATGTCCGAATCCGCCAGCATGGCGCCCACCACGTTGGGCATACCGCCGATCCCCAGCTGCAGGGTCGAGCCGTCCTTGATGTGCGGGATCAGGTGGGCGGCGATGGCCTTGTCCTCCTCCGTGGCGGGGGCCACCGGGAATTCCGGCAGCGGAGCGTGCTCGCCCTCCACCACCATATCCACGTCGGAGATATGGATGCATTCGCCGAACAGGCCCTGGATGCGCGGCATGTGCTCATTGACCTCCAGGATCACCACGTCTGCCTTCTTCAGAATGGCCGCGGCCACGCCCGTCCCGCAGGACAGGTTGAAGAAGCCGTGGCGGTCCATGGGCGGCACCGCCATCATGGCGACGTTCACGGTCAGGAAATTGTCATAATACCAGCTGTTGTTGCGGAACAGCATGGGAATGTAGTTGCACAGGCCCTTGTCCGCCAGGCTGCGCTCATAGCCGGAGCAATGCCAGGTGTTGTAAATGAAATGCTTCCGGCTGGGGTCGCACTCCGCCACCTTAATGGGGCCGAAGGTCAGATTTCCGCGGAATTTCACATCCCACAGTTCGCCCCGGCGGGCGGCCAGCGCCGCGTCCAGCAGGGGCGGGAAGCAGACGTTGGTGATGTAATCCACCCAATCCCCGGACTTGACGACCTTCACCGCCTCTTCCGGCGTACGGAGTTTTTCTTGATATTGGCTGTAAACGTTCATACTTCTCCTGTTCATTTCAGGGGATACGGTCAAAGCGGTAATAACCGTCGCCGTAGTTTTGAGCGGTGTTCATGTAGACCGCGTCTCTGTTCTGATCGCTGATATAAACCTCAGTTCCGACCTCAGTCGCTCCGAAGAAGCACAACTCCTCATCCGGATACCGGTCATACACTACCGTCCTGATATCTCCGTAATGGGCAAAGCCCTCGGGCAGGGTCTTTTTCCTCAAATGCCCTTCGCATCTGTACAAGCTGCCTCTCACAAAAACATAGTCTCTGAAAGCCAATTCCTGAGGTACGAAGATCCTGTATTCATCCGACCCGTCCGGTGGGATCAGCACCGCACTTCCCTGTTTTGTTTTATAGTACAGCGGTGCGTCCGGGCCGCCGAAAGCCCCGCTGTAGTTCCAGGGGATCCCCAGGACTTCCTGCGCCTTGCCAAGCAGCTGATAGTTGTCCGGGATCTCGGTGAAATTATAGCCGGTATACACGAACGTCTTCCCCTCGTATTCAAAGCGGGGAATGGTATGTCCGGTTGAACATCCGCAGAGATAAAGCAGGACGAGAAAAAAAACTATTGTAATCTTAATTTTATTCATAATAATACCCTTAGTATATCTTTATACAATATCCTCCAAAGAAGGACAAACATGACGGCCTAAACTTAATAAAACGATTTGGTGAATTGTCCCATCCATTACAAATCCTAAGATACTGTGCTCCATTAGATAGTTTCGTATAGCCTAATACAAATGCGTAATGGCCGATAACATTCCCGCTGGAATCATCCCCTCTGACCAAAATGATGATTCCATGATTATTGTCCAGATTTGTTTTATAAACGTCCCATGTGTTTAAAACAAACACTGCGGGTGTTATTGGATAATTTACAAAGCTCCCATATTGACTAAGTGATCCAATCCCGGTAAAAAACATTGAATTGGTCGGAGTATAGCCGCTAAGCTGTGAGATTTTTGTATAAGTTTGTCTAAGATCATTATTTAGCAATAATACACTTTTGCCTCTTTTTTCCACATAATACTTAATTAGATTCGTCAGAGCAGTCGGTCCACAATTATTCTCATTGAAAGCGCCAGCATTTAGCGAAGGATTACTATATGCCGGATACTCAGTCATCTTCTTTGGTTCAAATGAGAATGCTCCAGGAAGTACTCTATATTCTATTGCTGTCCCAGAAATACTATTTACAAAAGCATCATTCCATAATCCGGACCTCAAGATCGTTTTTTTATCAGCATTGTACTCCAAAAATTTAACAATCGGATACTGTTTTTTGTCTAACATATCCTCAGCAAAAGTGTTGGTTTTCAAATCAGTTGTATTACTGTCTGCTTGAATGACAGATGAATTAGAAAAGAATAATTTTTCTTTTTCTGTCTTTATTTCTAAATAATAATTGATCATGGAATCTGTGATCAGTTTTTTCGGGATCGTTACATTGTCTTCAGATGAAATGAATCTCTTGCCTTGTGATTCCAAGCACTCATATAATCCCATCCCATCAAGAGAATACATCACTACTGGTTGATCATCATCCTCAATGAAACTTAATACTAAATACCCTGCATTTTTCCCAAAAACAGAGAACGATACTGAAAACCCTGTTACAGTGTCTTGAAAATCAACAACCGGAGTTACAGAACAAACTTCAGCCTGTCCCTTATAGAAACAATCATTCCAACCATCTGTAACAATCTGAAAAAACTCTAATTCCTCCGTTCTTTCCGCATCAGATTGACATTCAGCCATAGTGGGGAATACCTGCATCATAACAATCAACACGAGTAATACCATTAATTGTAAGACTCTTTTCATACTCAAAACTCCTTCTAAGTCCCTTATGCATATTGTTTGTAATGATAAAATGATATCAGGGTCAAAAGTCTTTCCACACTTCATGCTTGCATGTAAGTGGGGAAATGACTTTATGCCCCGCCCCACACGGAGCACGAAGTGGTGCGCATGCGCCACGAAAGTGCGAAATGTGGGAGGAGCGTGGGAGCACTCAGTGCGAAACGCTCCGGATATCAGCTTTTGACCCCAACATTATAAAATGAGTACAATATATTTAGAAACATGTAAATCGCACTGCAATTCTCTATAATTCGCCATATCCACATACCGGCGATTCTAAACTATTGAATTTGAGCCTTCCTCATTAAGGGGCTTCAAACTGATTTGTGACAATTGCAGCAATGGACTTACAATACGGCCTCATATCCCGCTCTGTACGCGGCCAGGTTCAGCTCGCGGAATTTAGGCGGCACGGTGTCTGCGATGACGCTCTCCCAGTCGATGTCGTCCATCTTCAGGGCCTTCACCATGCTGCCGAACAGCACGATGTTCATGCACTTCGCGCTGCCCAGGCCGTGCGCGATCTTCTCCGCATTCAGCACGTGGCAGGTAAAATGCTCCTGCATGGCTTCCAGCGTGCCTTCCGGATATTTGGCCAGGCCGGCCGCCACGGTGGCGCCTTCGATCTCGTAATCGTTGATCACGGCCACGCCGTCGGGCTTCAGATAGTCCGCGTAGCGGACGGCTTCCATCTTTTCGAAGGCCACGATGATGTCCGCGGCGCCCGGGCCGATCAGCGGGGAGTATACTTTATCGCCCCAGCGGACCTGCGTGGAGACGCTGCCGCCGCGCTGGCTCATGCCGTGGACTTCGGACATTTTGACGTCATAGCCGGCCCGCATCAGGCCGTTCACCAGGATCCGGGCCGTCAGGATGGCGCCCTGGCCGCCAACGCCCACTAATAACGCGCTTTTCACTTCTCTCATCTCAGGCCTCCTTTTCGATCGCCTTCATCGGGCAGACCTGGGCGCAGACCGTGCAGCCCACGCACTGGTTGGGATCGATCTTCGCTTTTCTGTCGTTCACGCTGATGGCGGGGCAGCCCACCGTCAGGCACTTCCTGCAGCCGATGCACTTGTCAGTGTCGACCTTGCACATCCCGATATTGTGTTTGATCCGCTTGATCAGCAGGCAGGGCCGGCGCGTGATGATGGCCGCGGGGACTTCCGACTTCAGCGCGTCCTGCACCGCCTGCTCCATCGCCTTCAGGTCCTGCGGATCCACGATGATCACGTTTTCGAAGCCGCAGCCCTTCAGCACTTCCTCGACCTTCAGGCTGGCCGCGATCTCGCCCTGCAGCGTGTAGCCGGAGCCGGGATTGTCCTGATGGCCCGTCATGCCGGTAATGTGGTTGTCCAGCACCACGGGGATGACGTTGCCCTGGTTGTACATGATCTCCACGGCGCCGGTGATGCCGCTGTGGAAGAAGGTGGAATCGCCCAGCACGCCGAAGAGCTTCTTGTCCGTCCGGCCTGTCACCTGGAACGCCTTCGCGAGGCCCATGGCCACGGAGAAGCCGCCACCCATGCAGACCACACTGTCCAGCGCGCTCAGAGGCGGAGCCGCGCCCAGGGTGTAGCAGCCGATGTCGCCGGCCACCACGAAGTCCTTGTGGCGTCCCATCGTGTAGAAGAAGCCGCGGTGCGGGCAGCCCGGGCACAGCACGGGCGGGCGGGACACGGCGGCCACGCCCACGTCGGTCACGGCGGGCTTTTCCCCGAAGATCTGCTCGCGCAGACGCTCGGGGTTCATTTCATACAGCAGTCCGGTCAGTTCCTTGCCGATGCAGGGAATGCCGGCCGCCTTGATCTGGTCCTCCATGAAGGGGTCCAGTTCTTCGATCACATACAGTTTTTCGACCTTGGCCGCAAATTCGCGGATCAGATCCATGGGCAGCGGGTTCGTGATGCCCAGTTTCAGGAAGGAGGTGTCCTCCGGGAAGACTTCCTTCGCGTACTGATACGCGATGGACGCAGAGATGACGCCGACTTTCGTGTCCTTCATCTCCATGCGGTTTAAGGGGCTGGTGCAGGCCCAGGCTTCCAGCGCCTTCAGGTTCTCTTCCACCTTGGGGTGGTTCTGGTAGGCGTTGGCGGGGGTGCAGACGAATTTGCGCACGTTGCGCTTGTATTCCGGCACTTCCCGCTCCTTGCGCTCACCCAGTTCCACGAGGGATTTGGAATGCGCCACGCGGGTGGTGGTGCGGAACAGGACGGGGGTGTCGAATTTTTCGGAGATCTCGTAGGCCGCGATCAGGAAATCCTTGCATTCCTGGGAGTCCGAGGGCTCCACCATGGCCATCTTGGCCGATTTCGCGTAATGGCGGTTGTCCTGCTCGTTCTGGGAGGAATGCATGCTGGGATCGTCCGCGCTGACGATCACGAAGCCGCCGGTGACGCCGTTGTAGGCCGCCGTAAAGATCGGGTCCGCCGCGACGTTGACGCCCACGTGCTTCATGGCCGTGAGACTGCGCACGCCGCCGATGGAAGCGCCGTAAGCCACTTCGGTGGCTACTTTCTCATTGGGCGCCCATTCGCTGTACAGCACATCCTTGTACAGCGGCAGGTTTTCGAATATCTCCGTACTGGGGGTCCCGGGGTACGCCGAAGCCACCTTCACCCCGGCTTCGTAAGCGCCCCGGGCGATGGCTTCGTTTCCGGATAAAAGTACCTTTGCCATAGTTTATCCGCCTTTCCTGATGATTCGTTTTTTGTTTCCGCAAAACCTTCGGCACACGCCTGCAGGATGACACCGCGGGGTGTCATTGTTTTTTCACGATATTTGCTGTTATTATCATACTCCACCTCTTGTCAAAGGGAAAGTCTTATTTTATAATATGGGTATAAGAAAAACTTAACTGAAACATAAGTTATTGAAAAGGATTCACGCCATGACGGTCTCGCAGGTCCTCTATGTTCTGGAAGCCGCCGGCTGCGGCAGCATCTCCACCGCGGCGGAGCGGCTGTTCATTTCCCAGTCCGCCCTCTCCCAGCAGATCCACCGGCTGGAAAAGGAGCTCGGCTATGATATTTTCGTGCGCAGCAATCAGGGGCTGAGCCTGACCCCGGAAGGGGAGCGCTTCTGCGAAGAGGCACAGGACGTCGCCGACGCCTGGGACCGCTTCACCAGACAGGTGCAGAGCACGCAGCGGACCGGCCGCCACCTGCGGATCGGCGTGGGCTCACGCGTCTTTTCCAACGGTCTGTTCCCGAAGATCATCAGCTATTTTGAGGAGCGCCCCGAGCTGGAGATCTCCTTCATCACCGAAGCCAGCCGCGATTTCCTGCTGCCCTTGAAGCAGAAAAGCCTGGATCTGGCGCTGGATGTCCTGCCCGCCGAAGACTACGTTTCGGACCACAGCGAATATTTCTCCCTCCCGCTCATCCGGGAGGTGCAGTGCATCCTGATGGCGCCGGAGAATCCGCTGGCGCACAAAAAAGCGCTGCGCTTCCAGGATCTGGAAGGCAGCACGATGATCTCCGGCCTGGAGCAGAGCTCCGAGGCGCGCCTCCTGCGTGAAATGGTCCGCAAATACGACATCCACCTGCGCCGCGTCTACCGCTCCGACGGCATCGATACCGTCATGCAGCTGGTCCGGAGCGGCAGGGGCCTCATTCTCGGCCCCCGCTCCTTTGCCGCCTATTACGGCGTCTCCGCCGTCCCCCTCACCCCCCGCACCGAAGCCTCCCTCCAGTTCATCTGCCTGAAAGAACGCGCCGGCCGCCGGGAGATCCGGGAATTCCGGGATTATCTCCTGTCATTGAACCGCGGACAATAAAACAGGACCGCTGCGGGACGGTTCCCGGCGGCCCTGTTCGGGATCGGTTTTTGTTTTTATTTCGCCGGCTTCTTTGCCTCAGACGCGGAGGTGATCTTCTTTTTGCCGGACGCGGTGCCTGTCTTTTTGGCGGAGCCGGTCTTTTTGCCCGGCTCGGTCTTTTTAGCGGAGTCCTTCCCGGCGGGATCCGCTTTTTTCTTGCCGGACCCGGTCTTCTTTCCGGACTCGGTTTTCTTCCCTGACTCGGCTTTTTTTCCGGACTCGGTCTTCTTTCCGGACTCCGTCTTCTTCCCGGAAGCCGGTTTTTTGGCGGAAGACGCGGGTTTCTTTTTCTTCTTGCCGGAAGGTGCGGACGATGCCGCGGCCGTTTCCTCCTGCTCGCCCGACGTATCGGTCGAGACCAGACCGGAGATCAGAGAACCCAGGCCGCCCAGACCGCCGAGCAGACCGCCGCTCTGCTGCTGGCCGCTCTGCTGCCCCTGCGCCGGACTGCCGGACGAAGATCCGGAGTTTCCGAACAGACTGCCCAGCAGTCCTCCCAGCAGACCGCCGGCCCCCTGGTTCTGCGTATTCTGCGCCGGAGCCGGCTGCGTTTGCTGCGCAGATGCGTTTTGGCCCGCCAGCGAATTCAGAAGCAGCGGTGCCGCCAGGCTCAGGATGCTGTTCGAACTGTTCTGGTTCACGCCGCTGCTTTCCGCCACGGTCTGCTGGCCGCCGCTGCCCAGCAGGTTCAGCAGCAGATCGCCCGCGCCGGCATTGCTGTTCGTACTCCCTCCGTTTCCGCCCGCCAGCGCGCTCAGGATCGATCCTGAGGCATTACTCGCGTCATTCTGTGTTCCGCCCGTCAAAGCGCTCAGAAGCGATCCTGCCGCGTTATTTCCGCCGGTCTGCGTTCCGCCGCCCGCCAGCAGTCCCAGCGCGGAACTCAGCACGCTCCGGGTCTCCTCGGGAGACGTCCCGGTCTGCGCCGCGATCTCTTCCAGGTCCTTTTCACTGATCCCCGGGATCTGCTCCGCCGCCTCCAGGTCCGACAATGATATCACTACGTCATTCTTTTTCTTTCCCATGACTTCTCCGCTCTTTCCGCCCGGCCTGCGCCGCGGCATTCTTTCCCTTCGATTATGCGCCGCCGGGACTTTTTTTGTCAAGCCGAAAAACGGATCCTCATCCGGCAGGCACACAAAAAGGGACGGCACAGGCCGTCCCTTCCTGAAAGTGAGCCGGTTTATACCAGCTCCAGCAGCACCACCATGGCGGCGTCGCCGCGGCGGGGACCGATCTTGGTGATGCGGGTATAGCCGCCGTTGCGGTTGACGTACTTGGGAGCGATCTCTTCAAAGAGCTTCTTGGGGATGTCCACTTCCGTCATCTTCTTCCCCTTGGCATCGGGCTGCTTGGCGCCGTAGAGCACCTTCAGCATCTGCCGGCGGGCATGCAGACGGCTGGGCTGATCCTTCTTGATGGTCTTCTGGATCTCTTCAAACTCCGTCACTTTCTTGCCGTCGACCAGGGTCTTCACCCGGTTGCCGTCCTTGTCCTTCTTCGGGACTTTGGCGGTCACGGTAACGGTATCAAAATTATCTTTTTCTCTGACAGCCATGGCGATCAGGTGCTCCGCGATGCGGCGGGTTTCCAGAGCACGGGCTTCCGTGGTCTCGATCTTGCCATTCAGCAGCAGCGCGGTCACCTGGCTCCGTAAGAGGGCCTTCCGCTGGCTGGCTGTTCTGCCGAGTTTTCTGTACTGTGCCATTTTATTTCCTCCGAACTATTCCTGGGATCTGGCTCATTCGCCGGAGCTGAGCTCCAGGCCCAGAGCCTTTAACTTCTCCTGTACTTCTTCCAGGGATTTCTTGCCCAGATTCCGTACCTTCATCATGTCTTCGATCGTGTGATTGCAAAGCTCCGCCACGGTATTGATATTGGCCCGCTTCAGGCAGTTGAAGGAGCGAACGGATAATTCCAGTTCGTCGATGTTCATTTCCAGAACCTTCTCCTTCTCGGTGCCGCCCCGCTCAATGATCACTTCCTCGGTCTTGGCGGCCTCGGACAGGTTGATGAACAGGCTCAGGTGCTTGCTCAGCACGTTGGCGGCCAGGCTCACCGCATCGTCGGGGGCCAGTGTCCCGTTGGTGAACACGTCCAGGGTCAGCTTGTCATAGTCCGTGATCTTGCCGACACGGGTGTTTTCCACCGTCAGGTTCACGCGCTCCACCGGGGTGTAGATCGCATCCACGGCGATGGCGCCGCGGGGCATGTCCTCGGTCTTGCTGCGGTCCGCGCTCACATAGCCGCGGCCGGCGGTGATGGTGATCTCCGCGGCGAAATGGGTCTCCTTGCCGCCGCTCAGCGTCGCGATCACCTGATCCGGGTTCATGATCTCCAGATCCGGATCCAGCTTGATGTCCGCGCCCGTCACCACTCCTTCGCCGGTCACGTCGATGTAGCCCATCTTGGGTTCATCGAAGTCCAGGTCGGAACGGATCGCCAGGCTCTTTAAGTTCAGAATGATCTCGGTGACGTCTTCCTTGACGCCGGGGATGGTGCTGAACTCGTGGACGACGCCGTCGAATTTCACCTGACTGACAGCCACGCCGGGAAGGGACGAGAGCATGATCCTGCGAAGCGAATTGCCCAGCGTCGTTCCGTAGCCCCGTTCCAGGGGTTCCACCACGAACCGTCCGTAAGTCTTGTCTGCGGAAATCTCAGCTATTTCGATATTGGGCTTCTCAAAATCTAACACGTTTTCACTCCTTCCGGAAAGGATGAGCTGTTCTAATTATTTAGAATACAACTCAACGATAAGCATTTCGTCTACCGGGATGTCGATCATCTCGCGGGTAGGAAGCTGCGTCACGGTGACCTTCAGATTTTCCAGATCGCTTTCCAGCCAGGGAGCGACCGCGCGGCCGGCGGTGACTTCCACGATATCCTTGAAGCGCTGGGAGGACTTGGCGTTTTCTTTGATCTCCACCACGTCGCCGGCCTTCACATGATAGGAAGGAATGTTCACGCACTTGCCGTTGACCAGCACGTTCCGATGGTCCACGATCTGACGGGTCTCCATACGGGTGCGGCCGAGGCCGGCGCGGAACAACACGTTGTCCAGACGGGTCTCCAGGAGGACCAGCAGGTTCTCACCCACCATGCCCTTCATCTGGGCGGCCTTTTCGTAATAGTTGCGGAAGGGTTTCTCCAGCATTCCGTAAATGAATTTGGCTTTCTGCTTCTCGCGGAGCTGAAGGCCGTATTCGCTCGTTTTCTTGCCGGCTCTCCTGGACTGACGGTGAGACTTCTTGTCAATGCCGAGGTAGACCGGGTTTAAATCCAAAGACCTGCATCTTTTTAAAACAGGAACACGATTAACTGCCACTTTACCTTACCTCCATCATACTCTTCTGCGCTTCGGCGGACGGCATCCGTTATGCGGCACGGGGGTCACGTCCTGGATGCTGATCACTTCCAGGCCGGAGGCCTGAAGGGCACGAATTGCTGCTTCACGACCCGAGCCGGGTCCTTTTACGAAAACGTCGACGGTTTTGAGGCCATGGATCAGTGCGGCTTTGGTAGCAGTTTCCGCTGCCATCTGAGCTGCATAAGGAGTAGATTTCCTTGAACCTCTGAAGCCCAGGCCGCCGGCCGATGCCCACGATAACGCGTTACCCTGCGTATCCGTTAAGGTAACGATGGTGTTATTGAAGGACGCCTGGATATGAGCCTGGCCACGTTCAACGTTTTTCTTGACTTTTCTTTTTGTCACTTTCTTAGCTGACGCTTGTTTAGCCATTGAAAACTAACCTTCCCTTATGGGTTCCTTTCTAAAATTATAATGTGCGAGCGCGATTACTTCTTCTTGTTCGCAACGGTCTTCTTCGGTCCCTTACGAGTACGCGCGTTGTTCTTGGTGTTCTGTCCGCGGACCGGCAGGCCTTTTCTGTGGCGGATGCCGCGATAGCAGCCGATCTCCTGGAGACGCTTGATGTTGAAAGCGATCTCACGGCGCAGGTCGCCTTCCACCATCTGGGTGGATTCCACGACTTTGCTGATGCGGGCCACTTCTTCGTCCGTCAGGTCCTTCACCCGGGTGTCGGGATCGACGCCGGCGTCCTTCAGGATGCGGTTGGAACTGGTGCGGCCGATCCCATAGATATAGGTCAGACCGATCTCCACGCGTTTTTCTCTCGGTAAGTCAACACCTGAAATACGAGCCATGTGCTATTTACCTCCTACTAGATTAACCCTGACGCTGCTTGTGCTTGGGGTTTTCGCAAATGATACGGATGCTGCCTTTGCGCTTAATGACTTTGCATTTCTCGCAAATCGGCTTCACAGAAGATCTCACTTTCATGGTAATTCTCCTTCATGGGGTACAGGCGCTTTTCAGACAGCGCATCTGCAAGTTTATCACAGCCGGCCGGCTTGTGCAAGCACTTTTTTTATTTATCGCGCCAGCTGATACGGCCCTTGCTTAAGTCATAGGGAGACAGTTCCACCGTCACCTTATCACCGGGCAGGATACGGATGTAGTTCATGCGAAGCTTGCCGCTGATGTGGGCCAGTACTTCGTGCCCGTTCTCCAGTTCCACGCGGAACATGGCGTTGGGCAGCTTTTCCAGTACCTTTCCTTCCATCGCGATGACGTCGGTCTTTGACATAGGGTTCTGTTCTCCTTGTTAGTGTTTTCCGCCCGGCAGAGTCAGGATCTCCGGCTCGCCGTCCGTGATCAGGATGGTGTTCTCGTAGTGGGCGGAGGGGCTGTGGTCCTTCGTGGTGACGGTCCAGCCGTCGTCCTCGTTGAAGTCCACTTCCCAGGTGCCCAGGGCGATCATGGGCTCCACCGCCAGGGTCATGCCCTTCCGGAGCCGGATGCCCCGGGAGCGCTGCCGGAAGTTCGGGATCATGGGATCCTCGTGCAGGTTCCGGCCGATGCCGTGGCCCGTCAGATCCTGGACGATGCCGTAGCCGTAGGGTTCCACATAGTCCGCGATGGCGTTGGAGATGTCGTACAGGTGATTTCCTTCCTTCGCCATGGCGATGCCGCGGAAGAAGGATTCCTTCGTGACGTCCACCAGCTGCTGCAGCTTCGGGTCCGCGTTGCCCAGGATGATGCTCCGGGCTGCGTCGGAATGATAGCCCTGATAGATCAGGCCGCCGTCGATGCTGAGCAGGTCGCCGTCGCGGATGACCCGCTTCTTCGAAGGGATCCCGTGGACCACTTCGTCGTTCAGAGAAACGCAGAAGGAGGCGGGAAAGCCTTCGTAATGCAGGAAGTTGGGGATGCAGCCCTTGGATCGGATCAGTTTTTCTCCCAGTTTATCGACCTGGGCGGTGGTCCATCCCACCCGCACGCTGTCCAGCAGTTCGTCCAGCACTTCGCTTAAGTACCGGCCGGCGATGCGCATGCATTCGATCTCCCGTTCCGATTTGATGGTAACTGCCATTTCACTCTCCCAGGATCGCGACCAGCGCGGCACGGACTTCGTCGATGGAAGCACCGGAATCCACCTGAGCTTCCTTCCCCAGTTCCCGGTAGTAATCCAGGATGGGGGCCGTCTGTTCGTGATAGACATCCAGGCGCTTGAGCACGGTCTCCGGCGCATCGTCCGGACGCTGCACCACGGCGCCGCCGCAGTAATCGCAGACGCCTTCCACGCGGGGCGGCAGGCTCTTTAAGTTGTAGCTCGCGCCGCAGCGCTCGCAGACCCGGCGGCCTTCCATGCGGTGCAGGATGACGTCCTGTTCGATCTCCAGATGGATCACGAAGTCGATCTCCTGTCCCAGCGCCGCCAGCGCTTCGGTCAGGGCGCGTGCCTGATTCAGGTTGCGGGGGAAGCCGTCCAGGATGTATCCGTTCCGGCAGTCCTCTTCCTGCAGGCGGCTCAGGACCATGTTCGTGGTCAGTTCATCCGGCACCAGCAGGCCCTGGTCCATGTACTGCTTCGCCTCCAGGCCCAGCGGCGTCTTCTCGCGCAGATTCGCCCGGAAGATATCTCCCGTGGCGATCTGCGGAATGTCGTATTTCTCCGACAGGAAGCGGGCGTGGGTGCCTTTGCCGGCACCCGGTGCGCCCATAAGTATGATCTTCATACCTTCTCCTTAGTTATTCAGGAAGCCCTTGTAGCTGCGGACCGTCATCATGGATTCGATCTGCTTCAGCGTTTCCAGAATGACGCCTACGATAATGATCAGGGAAGTTCCGAAGAAGCAGAGCGAGCTGCCTACTCCGAACAGGCCGGTCAGGATGATCGGGATCACCGCCACGATGGCCAGCCCCACGACGCCGATGAACACCAGATAGTTCAGGATCTTGTTCATGTAGTCGCTGGTGGGCTTGCCGGGACGGATGCCCGGGACGAAACCGCCGTTCTTCTTCATGTTGTTCGCCACCTCCGTCGGGTTGAACGTGATGGAGGTATAGAAGTAGGCGAAGACCACGAGAAGGATCAGGTACAGGACCAGGCCCAGCGTGTAGATGGGCTCCTTGGGGTTGCACCAGTAGTTCTGGGTCAGCCCCTTGATGATGTGACCGCCCACGCCCTTCGGATTGGCCACGTCCACACCGGCAAAGCCGGCGATCAGGGACGGGATGCTCAGCAGGGAGCTGGCGAAGATCACGGGGATAACGCCGGCGGTGTTCACCTTGATGGGGATGTTGGAGCTCTGTCCGCCCACCATCCGGCGGCCCTGCAGCTTCTTGGCGTACTGCACCGGGATGCGGCGCTCGCCGTCCTGCAGGTAAACGACGAAGACCACCAGGGCCAGGATCAGGGCCAGGATCAGCACGGCGCTGATGATGGCGATCGTGACGCTCTTGCCTCTCACGAAGGTCTCGTACAGGGTCCGGAAGTCGTTAGGCAGCCCGGACAGGATGTTCACCAGCAGCAGGATGGAGATGCCGTTGCCGATGCCCCGTTCCGTGATCCGCTCGCCGATCCACATCAGGGCGGCGGAGCCGGCGGTCATGATCAGACCGACCAGGATCACGTTGTACCAGGTATAATTGGTCAGGTAGTTGGAGCCGAAGCCGATCGCCATGGAGACGGCCTGGATGAAGGCCAGCGCTACGGTCAGGTAGCGGGTGATCTTGGTGATCACTTTCTTGCCCTCTTCTCCCTCCTTGGACAGCTCTTCCAGACGCGGGATCGCGATGGTGAGCAGCTGCACGATAATGGAGGAAGTGATGTACGGGGAGATGTTCAGCGCGAAGATGGACATCGTGGAGAAGGAACTGCCCGTGATCACATTAAAGAAGTTGAAGGCCGAGTTGCTCATGGACTCGAACCACTGACGCACCCACGCCACGTTGATGCCGGGGGTGACGATCTGGCAGCCGAGGCGCACGATCAGGATCATCAGCAGCGTAAAGATGATGCGGGTGCGGATGTCCTTGACTTTAAAGGCGTTCAGGATGTTTTTAAACATATCCACCTCCCGGCTTACTCTTCGACCGTTCCGCCGGCAGCCTCAACTTTACTCTTGGCACCCTCGCTGATCAGCAGACCTTTCAGGGTGAATTTCTTGGTCACGTCGCCGTTGCCCAGGACCTTGACGCCGTCGCGGGGATGCTTGACCAGACCGGATTCCAGAATGGCTTCCAGGGTGATCACGGCGCCGTCTTCAAAGCGGGAGTTCAGGGCGGCCAGGTCGACCGTCACATACTTCCGGGAGTTGATGTTGGTGAAACCGCGCTTGGGCAGGCGGCGGAACAGAGGCATCTGGCCGCCTTCAAAGCCGGGACGGGGCGCCCCGGAGCGGGCTTTCTGGCCCTTGTGGCCCTTGCCGGCGGTCTTGCCGTTGCCGGAAGCGTGGCCGCGGCCGCGGCGGAAATCGTTGTGCGTGGAGCCTTCCGCGGGCTGTAAGTTGGATAAATTCATCATTCTTCCACCTCCTCTACCTGCACCAGGTGACGAACGTGCCAGATCATGCCGCGGACGGCTTCGTTGTCCGGAAGCAGATTGCTGTGATGCAGCTTCTTCAGGCCCAGCGCCTCGACCGTCTGTTTGTGCTTCGGAATGGCACCGATGGGGGACTTGACCAGGGTAACTTTTAATTGCTTAGCCATGACACCCTCCTGTTAACCTAAGATTTCTTCCACGGATTTGCCGCGCAGACGGGCGATCTCTTCCGGGGTGTACATGCTGGTCAGGCCGTTGATGGCAGCCAGCACGACGTTGTGCTTGTTGTTGGAGCCCAGGGACTTGGTACGGATGTTGCGGATGCCCGCTTTTTCCATCACCGCACGGGCGGGGCCGCCGGCGATGACGCCGGTGCCTTCCGGAGCGCGCTTCAGCATGACCGTGGCGCTGCCGAACTTGCCGGTGAAATCGTGAGGCACGGAACCGTTCTCATCCATGGGGATCTCCACCAGACGGCGGGTCGCGGCTTCTTTCGCCTTGCGGATGGCTTCGGGAACTTCCTTGGCCTTGCCGGTGCCGGCGCCCACGTGGCCTGCCCCGTCGCCTACGACGACGAGCGCGGCGAAGCGGGAGTTGCGGCCGCCCTTGACCGTCTTGGAGACCCGGCGCAGTTCTACTAAAGTATCAGTTAATTCCAGCGAAGTGGGATCAATATTGGTTCTCTTCATGTCTGCGCCTCCCTTAGAACTTCAGGCCAGCTTCTCTGGCCGCTTCGGCCAGGGCTTTGACCTTGCCGTGATACAGATAACCGCCGCGGTCGAAGACCACTTCGGTGATGCCGGCTTCCAGAGCCCGCTTGCCGATCAGGGTGCCTACGTAGGAGGCGGCTTCCGTGGTGTTGGTGAACTCCAGCTCTTCCTTGGCAGCCTTTTCCGTGGTGGAAGCGGCTACGAGGGTCTTCTGGGCGTCATCGTCGATGATCTGGGCATACATGTGCTTGTCGCTGCGGAATACGGCCAGACGGGGTCTTTCGGCCGTGCCGGCGAAGCGGTTGCGCAGTCTCTGGTGCTTTTTCACACGCACTTCTTTACGGGAATTCTTGCTAACCATGTCTTGCCTCCTTACTTCTTGCCGGCCTTACCCACCTTGCGGCGGATGTGCTCTTCAGCATACTTGATACCCTTGCCCTTGTACGGTTCCGGACCGCGCTTCTCGCGGATCTGGGCGGCGTACTGGCCGACCTTTTCCTTGTCGATGCCCTTGACCACGATCTTGTTGGCGGTCTCGCAGACGGATTCGACGCCTTCGGGATCGACCATCACGACGGGGTGCGAATACCCCAGGGTCAGGGTCAGGTTGCGGCCTTCCTTGGCGGCGCGGTAACCGACGCCGTTGATCTCCAGGACTTTCTGATAGCCTTCGGAGACGCCCACTACCATGTTGTGCAGCAGGGAACGGGTCAGGCCGTGCAGGGCCTTGTTTCTCTTTAAGTCATTCGGACGGCTGACGGTCAGGACCGCGCCTTCCTGCTTGATCTCCATCTCGGCCGGCAGGACCCGTTCCAGGGTCCCCTTGGGGCCTTTGACCGTCACCTTGTTATTTTCTGCGATCTCGACGGTGACACCCGCGGGGATCGCGATAGGCATTTTTCCTACTCGTGACATTTCGCCTTACTCCTTATGTTATTATTTACCAGATATAGGCCAGCACTTCGCCGCCCACGTTCTTCTGACGGGCTTCCTTGTCCGTCAGGATGCCTTCGTTCGTGGAAACGATGGCGATACCTAAGCCGCCCAGCACCTTCGGCATGTCCTCGGCGCCGGCGTACACGCGCAGGCCGGGCTTGGAGATGCGGGTCAGGCCGTGGATGACCTTCTCGTTTTTATCTCTGCCGTACTTCAGCGTGACGTGGATGGTCTTGCGGATTTCGTCGCCGTCGATGGTGTAGCTCTTGATGTAGCCTTCCTTCAGCAGGATCTCCGCGATGGCGGCCTTGATCCGGGAGGAGGGAATATCAACGGTATCGTGCTTCGCCGTGTTGGCGTTGCGGATTCTGGTCAGCATATCGGCAATGGGATCGCTCATAACAGCCATGATAGTTTCCTCCTTTCTTTACCAGCTGGCTTTGCGGACGCCCGGGATCTCTCCCTTATAGGCGAGTTCGCGGAAGCAGATACGGCAGATGCCGTACTTGCGCAGAACAGCGTGGGGACGGCCGCAGAGGCGGCAGCGGGTGTAGGCCCGGGTGGAGAACTTGGGAGTGCGCTGCTGCTTCACCTTCATTGATGTTTTTGCCATGATGTGTTTCCTCCTTAGTTCCGGCTGAACGGCATGCTGAACTGGGCTAAAAGCTCGCGGGCTTCTTCGTCCGTCTTCGCCGTGGTGACGATGATGATGTCCATCCCGCGGGTCTTGTCGATCTTGTCGTACTCGATCTCGGGGAAGATCAGCTGCTCCCGGATGCCGAGGGCGTAGTTGCCGCGGCCGTCAAAGGAGTTGGGATTCACACCGCGGAAGTCACGCACGCGGGGCAGGGCCAGGTTGACCAGACGGTCCAGGAATTCGTACATGCGGTCGCCGCGCAGGGTCACCTTGCAGCCGATCTTCATGCCTTCACGGATCTTGAAGTTCGCGATGGACTTCTTCGCGGTGGTCATGATGGGCTTCTGGCCGGTGATGATCTCCATGTCATGCATGGCGCTCTCCAGCAGCTTGGCGTTTTCCTTGGCTTCGCCGACGCCCATGTTCACCACGATCTTGTCCAGCTTCGGGACCTGCATCACGTTGGTATAGCCGAACTTTTTGGTCAAAGCGGGAACGACTTCGTTCTGATAAAACTCTTTTAATCTGCTGCTCACTTTGATCCTCCTTAGTCAATGACCTTGGGGCCGTCCGCCGTTTTCGCGACGCGTACCTTCTGTACCTTGCCGTCCTTGCCTTCCTTCGTGGTGAAGCCCACGCGGACAGGCTTGCCGTCTACCAGCAGCATGACGTTGGAGATGTCGATGGTGCCTTCCATCTTCACGATGCCGCCGTTCGGATTCTGCGCGCTCTGCTTGTTGTGCTTGGTGATCATGTTGATGCCCTGCACTACCAGGCGGCCTTCCTTATGGTCGATTCTCAGGACCTTACCTTCACGGCCTTTATCCTTGCCGGCGATGACACGCACGGTGTCACCGACTTTGATTTTAGACATAGACATGATGGGTCCTCCTTACAGTACTTCGGGAGCCAGGGACACGATCTTCATGAACTGTCTGTCACGAAGCTCTCTGGCTACCGGCCCAAAGATACGGGTACCTCTGGGGGT
>JAEEGL014868952.1_pt1 | contig 19834 bp, 16 predicted proteins | sample 9134231 | NCBI WGS metagenome assembly JAEEGL01 (sample SAMN16246548, study PRJNA631951) | gut metagenome | biome: gut microbiome; feature: rumen; material: fiber-attached | host: Bos | place: Iran: Karaj | collected 2018-10 | reverse complement strand
TTACACCGACGAATGTCTTGAACATGAGGTTGAACTTTCTAATGTCTGTGAAGTTATGGCCTCCACATACGGGACAGGGAATGTTCTTCTCTCTGATGTATGCTACGAGATCCTCGGGCTCCATGCCCTCTACGGATACGTCCGTTACGTTATTCTCTTTGTTCCAGTCCTCTACGAGGTTGTCAGCTCTCTGTCTTGCCTTGCACTGCTTGCAGTCGATCAACGGATCGGAGAATCCGCCAACGTGACCGGAAGCAACCCATGTTCTGGGGTTCATGATGATAGCTGCGTCGAGACCTACGTTGTAAGGACTCTCCTGAACGAACTTCTTCCACCATGCAGCCTTAACGTTGTTCTTAAGCTGAACTCCGAGCGGGCCGTAGTCCCATGAATTAGCAAGTCCGCCGTAGATATCGGAACCGGGATATACAAAACCTCTTGTCTTGGCAAGGGATACGATCTTGTCCATCTTCTCTGAATTAGACATCTTACGCTACTCCTTACTCCTCAACAGTCTCTGCGTCTTCAGCTTCAGCGGAAGCCTCGGAAACAATCTCTACGGAAGAAGCCTCAGCCTGGATCTGCTCGTTGTAGACCATATCAGCAGCCTGAGCGTCTCTTCTGAACATCTCCTTCTGCTCTCTTGCCTTCTTCTCAGCCTCGATAGCAAGTCTTGCTTCTCTTGTGAGAGGTACGGAGTAAGCATCCTTGGGAAGAACTCCCTTAACGCCTACTACCTTATCCTCGAGGATCTCTCTGCATGCGAGAGATACAGCATTATCAGCCTGATCAGGGATCATCGGCTGTGCGCCCTCTACGATCTGGCTTGCTCTCTTGCTTACGAGTACAGCGAGCTCATAAGCGCAGCTTGCCTTGGGTAACAACTGCTCAAGTGTGGGATCTGTCAACATTCTCAATTACCTTCCATTTCTTTATTTACTTTTATTACATCTTCCAAAAGATCATTATTACGTGCACATCTGCACTTCTCAGCCTTGATGATCGCGAGGATCTTGTTCGCAGCCTCTTCTATATCGTCGTTGACTACTACATAGTCGAAGTGACCTACATAATTAGTCTCCTGTCTTGCCATCTCGAGTCTTGCCTTGATAGCTTCATCGGAGTCTGTTCCTCTTCCGCGAAGTCTCTTCTCGAGTTCCTCATAGGAAGGAGCAAGAAGGAAGATCGTTACGGACTGCTCGAAGTTCTCCTTAAGAGCCATGCTTCCTGCGATCGTAAGATCGAGAAGAACGTCCGTACCCTCTTCGCTCATCTCCTGCAGAGCAACAGTGGGAGTTCCGTAGTAGTTGCCGACGAACTCATCGTACTCGAGGATCTCTCCCTCTTCGTACATCTTCATGAACTCATCCTTGGACTTGAAGTAGTAATCCACTCCGTCCTTCTCGCCGTCTCTGGGCTCTCTTGTTGTAACCGATATGGATGTTCCGAATGACGGATTCTGTTCCTTTACCTTGGCAAGAACTGATCCTTTACCTGTGCCTGAAGGTCCTGATACTGAAATCAACAATCCTTTTGCCATAAGTCTATTCCTCCATATTCTTTCTTACGACTGCCACCTCGAGGGCGCTCGTCACTATATGGTCACTGTCCATGATAAGAACGCTTCTGCACTTCTTGCCTGCACAGCAGTCGACTAACATCGCTCTGTCTCTTGCCTCCTGCATCATGCGTCTTATCGGTGCCGAATCGGCTGATGCGACGGCGAGCACTCTTGATGATGCCGCTATGTTGCCTCCGCCGATGTCTGCAAACTTCATTTAACTTAAGCCCTCCGATCAGACCAGATTCTGGATCTGCTCTCTCATCGCTTCGATGATGTTCTTCATCTGAAGGACTCTGTTCGTGATCTCGATATCATTAGCCTTGGAGCCGATGGTATTGGTCTCACGGTTGATCTCCTGGATAAGGAAATCCATCTTCTTTCCTACAAGAGCATCTTCCGTAAGGATCCTTCTGCCCTGTGAGAAATGGCTGAGCAATCTCTTAAGTTCTTCGTCGATCGCGCACTTGTCAGCGAATACCGCTACCTCGGCTGCGATCCTTGATTCGTCGTAGAATGCCTTGTTGTTGTCTGCAAGGAGCTCGTCGATCCTGTCGGAAAGTCTTGCTCTGTATTCGACGACTACCTGGGGAGCACGCTCATCTATCTCGTTACGAAGTACTTCGAGCTCGCCGATCTTGCTTAAGATATCTGCTGCAAGATTAGCACCCTCTACTGATCTCATCTCCTGCATACCGTTCAGAGCTTCGACAGCTGTCTGCTCGAGCTCGGCATAGATCTGATCCTCGTCAACCTGTCCCTGTCTTGTCGTAAGGACATCCGGGAATATCGCGAGTCTTGAAGCATTCACGTCATCCGCTCTGCCCGTGATCTGTGCGATATTAGCTACTGCATCGGAATAAGCCTTAACGAGGCTTGTGTTGACTACGACCTCGGACGAACCTTCTGTATCGTCGTCGAAGCTTATGAATACATCGACCTTGCCTCTTACGAGTGTATCGGAGATAAGCTTCCTGATCTTGGCATCAGCGAAGTTGAAGACCTTGGGCATCCTTATGTTTACATCACAGAAACGGCTGTTTACCGACTTGATCTCGACTGAATAACGTCTGTTGTCGAAGAACTTCTCGCTGCGGCCGAAGCCTGTCATGCTGTGTGCCATCCGTGCCTCCAGAACTATTGAAGATGAAAAGAGCCTGCAACGAAGCATATACTTCGCCAAACAGGCTCGTTCTCCCGTCCTCAGATTATATTATATATATAGTAAATTGGCAACAAAAATATGTTCACAAAACCCTGAAAGGCCTGTATTTCAGGTAGTCTGCGGCCACACAAAAATATTTTGTGCCGTTCCTTTCGCCATCATAGATCTGCGCATGAGCACGCCCGTGAAGGTGGCCGTAAAGACATATGTCGACCGTGCCGCTGCTCTCGATAAGTTCCGAGTAGTCAGACTGGCCTCCGTTCCTGCCGTAAGGAGGGAAATGTATCATCAGGATATGGGGAAGCTTGTGCTCCGGATCCGCCTTGTTAATGCTCTCGAGGCAGATCTTGATCCTCTCAAGCTCCCTGTTATGTATCTTAACGTCTTCTGCCGTCACGCCGTCATCCTCGAGCCTCTTCCAGCCTCTTGTGCCTGCGACGACCGCTTCGTCACTTACATACGCGTCGGACTTAAGAAGCGTGACCGTATCAAAGCCCTTCGCGCTTAAGATCTTATTCATCTTCGAGACCGTGCCCCACCAGTAATCGTGGTTGCCTCTGGTCGCGATCTTCCTTCCGGGAAGCGAGTTAATAAATGAGAAATCCTTATCCGCTTCCTCAAGATATGTCGCCCATGACAGGTCACCCGGAAGAAGGAAAAGATCATCCGGACCTACGACGGAGGAATTCTCCTTGATCCTGGACATATAGTCCTTCCAGGACTCACCGAATACTTCCATGGTCTTCTCGGGGTTATCGAGAGCCAGATGCAGATCGCCCATCGCATATACTGCCATCAGTCTTCCTCCTCCCCATGAAAATAATCGTAGATCGCGCGGGCATCAGCTTCGCTTATGCCTTTGACTCCCTTAAGTGCATCTATGTCCGCATCCTCGACGGCCTTGATAGAACCGAGCGAAGACAGAAGCGCCTTTCTCTTGGCGGGACCTATGCCCTTGATGTTCTCGAGCTTATAGCGGATGTTGCGCTTTGTCGAGAGTTTTTTCTGATATGTTATCGCGAACCTGTGGACTTCATTCTGGACCGCAGAGAAGAACCTGAGAAGTACGATCTCGTCGTCTGTGGGATGGTCCTTTTCGAGCTGGTGCTCGGTGCCGTCCTCGAGGACGAAGCCCGCTGTCCTGTGCCTGCTGTTCTTGTACATGCCGAGCATGATGATGTCGCGCGGAAGATCGAGCGAGTGCACCACGGATGCCACCGCGGAGAGCTGTCCCTTGCCGCCGTCAACGAGGATGATGTCGGGGTATTCGAAGCCGTCCTTGCCGTCGTGCTTGAACCTTCTTGTGAGAGTCTCTCTCATCGATGCGAAGTCGTCCTGAGTCTGCACCGTCTTCATCTTGAACAGTCTGTAGGACTGTCTGTCGGGACGGCCGTCCTTGAACACGACCATGCCGGAGCAGATGTCGTCGTTGCCGAGGTTGCTGATGTCGTAGGACTCAGCGCGGTGGAGGCTGTTGTCGGGCAATCCCAATATCTTCTCGAGTATCCTCAAGGCAGCCGCGGGATCGGCCTGGGCGCCGCCTCCTCTTAAGACGCGTCTTACCATCATCTCCTGCGCGTTAAGTGACGCCATCTTGAGAAGGTCGTTCATCTCGCCTCTTTCAGGAGTGTACACGCGCACCTTGTGTCCTGCTTCGTCTGAGAGGAATTCCTCGAGCAAAGCTGCGTCATCTTCCTCGTCCAACTTCGGCACGAGAACTATCGGAGGGATGCTCGCACTGCCGGGGTAGTACTGTGTGATGAAGCCCGTGACAAGCTCGGTCACGGACGGCAGGTCGCCAGACATGAAGTAGGTCGACGAACCGACTATCCTTCCGGATCTTAACTCGAGTTTACGCACGCAGGTCTCGCCCGCCTGCGAGTAGATCCCGATCGCATCGACGTCGCGCTCTATCTTCTGGAACACGCGCTGGTCTTTGGTGATCGCATCGAGCGCGGCAAGCCTGTCTCTTATCGCAGCCGCCTGCTCGAAGTCGAGGTTCTCGGATGCTTCCTCCATCTGCTTAACAAGCTCCGTCTTAATGCCGTCGTAGCGGCCTTCGAAGAACGCCACGATGTCGAAGATCATCTTCCTGTATTCACTTGAAGAGACGTTGCCGCTGCAGGGCGCCATGCACTTGCCGATGTGGTAGTTAAGGCAGGGACGATCCTTGCCGATGTCTCTCGGGAAAACTTTACTGCAGCGCTTAAGAGGAAAGATCTGCTCTATCGCGCGCATAGTGTAGTAGAGGTCGCCGCTCATGTAAGGGCCGTAATATCTGGCGCCAGCCTTCTTCGCCTTCTCGTCGGGGCGGAAAGCCTTGAATACTCGCGGGTATTCCTCATTAAGTGTTATGCATACGTAGGGGTATGATTTGTCGTCGCGAAGAAGGATGTTGTACTGGGGCATGTAGCGCTTGATAAGGTTCGCCTCGAGAAGCAGCGCCTCCGTCTCGGAACCTACGACCACATATTCGAAATCAGCCACATGCGACACCATCGCCGCGACCTTCGGATGCGATATCCTTCCGCCGCCGAAGTAGGACCTTAATCTGTTCCTGAGCTTCTTCGCTTTGCCGACATAAATAACAGATCCCGAAGCATCCTTCATCAGGTATACTCCGGGACTCATAGGTACTGTATCAAGTCTTGCGTCGAATCTTTCTTCGCTCATGCACCTTTCAATTCATCATACCTTCGGGTCCTTTAAGTATTCTATCAAAGAATTGACCGCTTCGGTTGAATCAGTGCCGTCAGCCGTGATCGTGATCTCGGATCCGTTGTCGATACCGAGAGACATAACTCCGAGGAGGCTCTTCGCATTCGCTCTGTGTCCGTCCTTAACGATGTAAACCGTGCTTCTGTAATCAGATGCCTTCTGTACGAGCATGGCTACAGCCTTCATCTGAAGGTCTGCCGCACCGCAATTGAAAATGACTTTATCTTCCGTCATAGAACCTCTCCCGAGTAAAGACTGTATTTCGTTCGTGCAAAGTATATTTATACGGACTTTCTTAGTCAACAAAGGTTTGGCCCTTGCGAAGCAATTTCGGCTATTTTACTTAAAACCTCTTACGTAGTGATTAGTATTTGTTTAAATTCACAACCGCCTAGTCGATCACGGGGTCCTTATCCCTGTCGCGGTACGCTTCAAGACAGAGTCTTATCTGCGCGGCACTGCTCTTGTGATCGTTAAGATCCGGCGGCAGATCATCGACATCAAAGTAACGCGCCTCCGACGTCTCCTCGTTCGCCTCGAACTGCCCTCCCTTGAGCTCGCACAGCATGAAGAATCTTATGATGTAGAAATACGACTTCGGGTTGTTGTGCTTCCTGTTACTCATCGCAGCCACGAGCTTTATAGGCTCGACATCCACGCCCGCCTCCTCGCGCGCTTCCTTAATGGTGTTCTCCCTTATCGTGGTGTTGTACTCGCACCAGCCTCCGGGCAGCGCCCACTTGCCGTCATAATCCTTCACGAGCAGCACCTGCCCCTTGTCGTTAAAGACCGCAGCCCTTGTGTCTATCTTCGGGGTCTGGTACCCCTCCTCCTTCTCGAAAAGCTCCTGCGCCTGCTCCCTGGTAATCCCATCACACGACAGCTCCAGGAGCCTCGCCGCGATACTCCTCACCTGCTTGAATCTTTCAATGTCGAACTGGTCCTTGCAGTAAAGAAGCGCGTCATTTGCTATTGCCATCAGCTCATGGGATATCTCGACAAGTTCCATCACTTTACCTCTTTGATAATATCAAAGCGGCGAAGGATACCTTCGCCGCCGGTAATTCTCATATAAATTGTCTGATCAAGACCCTTGTATTCTTATACAACAGCTGCTGTATCAGTCTCAGCCGGGATAGCGATCCTTACTGCTCTTGTAAGAACATCGATGTAGCTGTAAGAGACGATCTCGAAAGCTCCGTCGGATTCGCGCTGGCATCTAACCGTGAATACGTTGGGGTAGCAATTGTCTACAACGCCCTCATGAACGATGATCCTCTTACGACCGCCATTAGATGAAAGTCTTACGGGACTGCCTATCATGGACTGAAGTCTTGCGCGGCATGACTCCAAATCAGATTTGATGATCATTTGAGCTACCTCCAAGTAGTAAATTCCACGACGATAATAACAGAATCAAGACTTTTTGTCAATTAACAACCCCTATATATTGTGGTTGTTTGTTAAATTCCAACAAAATCTCGTAGTTAAGGGGCTTTACAGGCCGTGGCAGGAGTTTAAGTACGCTGCGACGTACCCTGAGATGTCAGCCTGTATGGTCTGGGCCCTGTCGAAGGAAGCGCACTCGCTGTATACGATCAGGACGATAGGCTCGCTCGCATCAATGATCGCGATGTCAGTATATGCATGGAATGTCTCATTCCTTCCCGACACATGAAGCACCGGAACATCCTCTCCGAACGAAGTAGTGAACGGAGACCTGATATTCGAATAGTAAAGATCGTTGATAAGCGGCTGGTATGTCTCAGGCTCTGTTATATATCCGTAGTAAAGAGCCGCCGCATACGCTGCCATATCGTAGCAGGACGTTCTGCCGGGACCGCTCATGAGAGTGCCCGCATAGTCTGTATATGTAGAATTCTCAGTATAGTTTGTATATGCGCTTATGCCCGAGATATAGTTCCATACAGTCTCTATGCCGTTCGTCCTGTCGAGGATAACGTTAAGCGCGTAGTCGTCGTTCTCAGTTACCGCGAGATTGGCAAGAGTCCTTAAGTAGAACATCTTACCTGCAGGATAGAGTGAAACGATGGTAGATGAATTACCGGGCACATAAGATCCGTCATAAGTGATTATGTAGTTAGGAGATCCGAATCCCATACTGACTCTGTGCCAGTATGTAAGCTCGATGGGAAGTGCGAACGAACCTGCGGGCACGATAGGCTCAAGGTCATTGATACCGGTGGTCTCCCCGTTATCGAGGTTAATGTATCTGAAGCAGATCCTCTCATTAGGATTGTTCATGATGTAGTCCTGGACGTTCTGCTTCAAGTAATCGAGAAGAACGTCTCTTTGCTCATGAGATATTGTCTGAAGAGGATATGATGTTCTGAAGTAGAACGGATCCGGCTCTTCGAAGACCTGAGCTGACAAGTCAGTAACGTCTATAGTCTCCTGCGTCGTCTCAGTCACGATGACAGGGGCGAGAGCTTCTTCTACCGTCTCTGCTGTCTCCTGGGCAGGCTCAGTAACATCGATTGGTTCAGCGATGGCTTCCTGCGTCTCTTCCGTCTCCACGGTCGTAGCCGTAGCAGCACCTACGAGATCCGGGAATTCACGCTCGTACCTCGCCTGCATATCCGCACCGATCTTAATGAAGATTACGGTCAGCACGACAAGGACCACGATAGCGGTCCCTATTACGAACTTGGTATGCCGTTCCTTCTTGATCCCCTCCGCCTTATTGAGGAAGGTAGGATTGGGGTATTGGCCGCGTCTCATCAGAACAGGCCGTGTACCACACCGTCGTGATCGATATCGATCTTAAGTGCTGCGGGAGCCTTGGGAAGTCCCGGCATAGTCATGATCTTACCTGTAAGAAGAACGATATATCCTGCACCTGCGGCAAGTCTTGCCTCTCTTACTGTAAGAGTGAAGCCTTCAGGTCTTCCGAGAAGCTTGGGATCATCGGACAGTGAATACTGTGTCTTTGCAACACAGATAGGAAGGTTGCCGTAGCCAGCCTTCTCGAATCCGTCGATAAGCTCCTTCGCTTCAGGAAGGATATCAACATCCTTAGCTCCATAGATCTTAGTAGCAACTGCCTTGATCTTATCTTCGATGGAATCATTAAGATCGTAGATGAATGTGGGCTCAGGCTTGTTACCCTCGTCGAGGATCTTAAGCACAGCCTCTGCAAGCTCGATTCCGCCTTCTCCGCCCTTGGCGTAGATATCAGCGGGTGCATAGGAAGCACCGTTCTCGTCACAAAGTCTTTTAAGTTCAGCGATCTCCTCATCCGTGTCAGAAGGGAATCTGTTCGATGTGACGATGACAGGAAGGCCCAGAGCCTTCATGTTCTCGATGTGCTTGCTTACATTAGCGAAGCCCTCTGTTACCTTGGCAACATCGGGTGTTGTCAGCTCTTCCTTAGGGATGCCTGCGTTGTACTTCAGTGATCTGATAGTTGTAACAATAACGCATGCATCAGGCCAGATACCCGCCTTACGGCACTTGATATCGAGGAACTTGAATGCACCGAGGTCAGCACCGAAGCCTGCCTCTGTGATAGTGATATCAGCAAGCTTCATCGCCGTCTTAGTAGCGATTACCGTGTTACATCCGTGAGAGATATTCGCGAAAGGTCCGCCGTGGATCAACGCGGGAACATGCTCGATCGACTGTACGAGATTAGGATTGATCGCATCCTTGAGAAGAACCGCCATGGATCCTTCTGCCTTGAGATCCTTAGCCTTAACGATATTGCCGTCGAGGTCATAAGCGATAACGATGTCGCCCAATCTCTTCTTAAGATCATCCTGGTCGCTTGCAAGACAGAGAACTGCCATTACTTCGGAAGCAGCCGTGATGGAGAAAGACTCATCTCTCTCGACACCGTTTGTTCCGCCGCCTACACCGACTTTGATCGCACGGAGCGCTCTGTCGTTCATATCCATGCATCTCTTCCAAAGGACTCTGTCCTTATCGATGCGAAGCTCGTTGCCCTGATAGATGTGGTTATCGATCATTGCAGCGAGGAGATTGTTAGCTGATGTTATAGCGTGGAGGTCTCCTGTAAAGTGAAGATTGATATCTTCCATCGGAAGCACCTGGGAATATCCGCCGCCTGCAGCGCCGCCCTTGATTCCGAATACGGGACCCAGGGAAGGCTCACGGAGAGCAAGCATTACATTTCTGTTGAGCTTATTCATAGCCTGGGCAAGACCGATACTTACAGTCGTCTTACCTTCACCGGCAGGAGTCGGATTCATAGCAGTAACGAGGACTAGCTTTCCGTCCTTCTTATCAGCTCTGCTCTTAATAGCACTAAGAGGTATCTTAGCCTTGTACTTTCCGTAGAACTCGAGCTCGTCCTGGCCAAGTCCTACCTTCGCTGCTATATCCCCGATGGGATCAAGTGTTGCCTGCTCCGCTATCTCGATGTCGCTTAACATAGGTAACCCCTTTATTCTGCATAATTGATACATCATTATATCATTTATTGAAGGTAAACTCTGCCGAGCCCGCCCTCTATAACTTTCATAAGGTTACGGAAGAAAAATCAATATTTCTTATACTATCTTCTTATCTGACATTAGTCAGTCTTCCTTCTTATAGTAGAAATATCCGGACAACTTATCCGTTCGAAGCACATTAATGAAAGCATCAGGATCCGTTGCCTTGATGGCTTTTACCACCTCTCTTGAATCCGAACGTGCAATAACTGAATACACAATATGCTTCTGTCCGTGCTCGAACGAGCCCTCACCGTCGATGATGGTAGCTCCGTGCCTTGAGACCTCATATATCTTCTCACTTACTTCCCTGGGTTTCTCCGTTACGATAAACATCGTGGACTGCTGGAACTTAAGATACAAAGTCCTTATAACTACAGTCGACGCGAACTGGAAGATGATGGAGTACATCGCCTTATCCCAGCCGAACAGAGCGCCCGCGGCGATAAGTATCAACGCATTGAATCCGAGGATGATGTTGAATGTATCGACGCCCTTACGCTCTGACAGGAAGATACTTATGAAGTCAGTACCTCCGGATGTAGCTCCGGACAGAAGGCAGAGGCTTATCGCCGTACCGTTGATGATGCCTCCGAAGATACTTATAAGAAGAGTATCCTCCGTCACGGCATAGCCCGGGATCATGTCAGTCAGGACACTCGTCAGGATGATCATCAATATCGAGTACGCAGTAAACTTTTTACCTATGTACTTGAATCCGATATACACCGGAACTGCATTAAGAGCAAAGTTGATTATGGAGAACGGCAGAGTATAGCCGGATACCATCTCGACTATCCTCTGTATCAGGATCGTAAGTCCGTTAACGCCGCCGGGATAAAGACCTCCAGCCCTTACAAACGTCTTGATATTCACGGCCATCATCACAGCCGCGAATGTGATCACGAGTAAGGTCTTGAGATCTTTCTTAAGTTCGAATTTCATAAAGATATTTTACAACGGGGTCAAGCCCCGTGTAAAACATCAGATTTCCATTCTTCCTTCGAATACCTTAGCGCAGTTACCTGTCATGTAGACTGTATCGTCTGTATATCTGATAACAAGCTCGCCGCCCTTGAGGATTACTCTGATATCCTCATTCTTCGGGCAGTAGCCGTTAAGAACTGAAGCTACTGCAGCTGCACATGCTCCTGTACCGCAGGCCATTGTCTCGCCGGAGCCTCTCTCCCAGACTCTCATCTTGATCGTGTGATCGTCGATGATCTTAACGAACTCTGTGTTGACTCTCTCAGGGAAGATCTCGTTGTACTCGAACTTAGGTCCAACCTTCTCGATATCGATTACGTCAACCAAGTCTGTGAAGACTACCGCATGAGGGTTACCCATGGATACGCATGTGATCTTATACTCATTGCCGTCGATAGTTACGGGACGAGCTACAACCTGACCTTCGCAGTCGGGCTCGAGTGCTACCGGGATCTGTGTAGGATCGAGGATGGCATCTCCCATGTCGACCTTAACTCTTACAACCTCGTCAGCCAAAGTCATGAGCTCGAGCTTCTTGATGCCGCTCTTGGTCTCGATGGTCATGTGTCTCTTCTTATGACCTCTTACGTCGTACATGTACTTACCTACGCAGCGGATAGCGTTGCCGCACATGTTTCCCTCGGAACCGTCCAAGTTGTACATGATCATTTTTGCATCAGCAACTCTTGAAGGAGCGATGAGAACGATACCGTCACCGCCGACACCGAAGTGACGGTCGGACATGTATACGGACAATGACTCAGGAGAAGATACCATCTTCTCGAAGCAGTCGATGTAGATGTAGTCGTTACCGATGCCCTGCATCTTAGTAAACTCGACTACCTTTCTTCTTTCACGCATGTTGTTGATGTCTACAAGCTCCGTGTTGATCTCGGAGTATCTGGACATCAAGGAATCAGCAAGAGCATCAGCTGTATCGAGAGCCGTAAGGCAAGGGATACCGAGCATTACCGCACGGCGGCGAAGCTTAACGGAATCTCTTGCAGGGATCCTTCCTCTCTTGGATGTGGAGATGATGTAGCTGATCTTGCCGCTCTCAAGAAGTGTGATCGTGTTGTTCTCAGAAGACTCGTGGATCTTATGAACCTCAGTTACTTCCATGCCGGACTCGCGGAGGATCTTAGCCGTACCGCCTGTAGCATAGAGGTTGAAGCCCAATGTATCGAACTTCTTCGCGATCTCGACTACTTCCTGCTTATCGGAATCACGGACAGTGATGAATACACCGCCCTGCTTATACATCTTGTAGCCTGCAGCTACGAGACCCTTATACAAAGCCTCCGAGAGGTTACGGCCTACGCCAAGAACCTCACCTGTAGACTTCATCTCAGGTCCGAGCTGAGTATCAACGTCAGTAAGCTTCTCAAAAGAGAACACCGGAACCTTAACTGCTGTGTAAGGTGACTGTCTGTATACACCTGTACCGTAATCCATGTCAGCAAGCTTGGTACCGAGTGATACATCGATAGCAACGTCTACCATCGGAACGCCTGTTACCTTGCTCATGTAAGGAACAGTTCTTGAAGCTCTCGGGTTAACCTCGATAACGTAGATACGCTCATCCTTAACGATGTACTGGATGTTTACGATACCTGTGGAGTTCAAGCCCTCGCACAAAGCCTTAGTAGTATCAACAAGCTTCTTAGCCATGTTGTCGTAGATGTGCTTGGCAGGATAGATCGCGATAGAGTCACCGGAGTGAATACCTGTACGCTCTACGTGCTCCATGATACCCGGGATGAGAACATCCTTGCCGTCGTAGATAGCATCGACCTCGATCTCACGGCCCTGGATGTACTTATCGATGAGCACGGGATTCTCGATTCCCTGAGCGAGGATGATCTTCATGTATTCCTGAACATCCTGATCGTCGAATGCGATGATCATGTTCTGACCGCCGAGTACGTAGGAAGGTCTCAGGAGTACCGGATAACCGATCTTGGATGTAGCCTCGAGAGCCTCTTCCTCAGTAAGAACTGAGAATCCCTTAGGTCTTGCGATTCCAAGCTTCTCGAGAAGCTCGTCGAATCTTTCTCTGTCCTCAGCCATATCGATGGAATCAGCGGATGTGCCGATGATGTTTATGTTGTTAGCCGCGAGTGTCTTCGTAAGCTTGATAGCTGTCTGGCCACCGAATGCGACTACGACTCCGTAAGGATTCTCCTGGCGGATAATATTCATTACGTCCTCAGGATCCAAAGGCTCGAAGTAGAGTCTGTCTCCTGTGTCGAAGTCTGTGGATACCGTCTCAGGGTTGTTGTTAATGATAACTACTCTGAAGCCCAGCTCCTGCAGAGCATGCACGCAGTGTACGGCAGCGTAGTCGAACTCGATTCCCTGTCCGATACGGATAGGGCCGGAGCCGATAACGATTACAGTCTTCTTGGCGCGCTGCTCCTCGGGCTCGAACTTGAGGTCGGCCTCGTTCTCAGCACCCTCCTCAGGCAGGTGGTAGATGCCGTAGAAGTAAGGCGTCGTGGCGGCGAACTCGCCTGCGCACGTGTCTACCATCTTGTAGACGGGTGTCATCTTGAACGAAGCATCGATGTCGCTTCCGCTTATCTTCTTTATCGTCTTGTCGGTGAAGCCGAGCTTCTTACCTTCGATGTAAGCATCCTTCGAGACAGCCTTGCCCTCGATCTTCTTCTCGTAGTCGACGAGCATCTTGACCTTGTCGAGGAACCACATGTCGATCTTGGTTACCTCGTGGATCTCCTCGCATGTTACGCCTCTGTAGAGAGCCTCGCCGATGAAGAAAAGTCTCTCGTCAGTAGGCTTGGAGTAACCCTCCTTAAGCTCCTCGAGAGTTGCCTCCTCGAACTTCGGGATCCTTACGCGGTCAGCGGAGATCTCAGCGCCTCTTACTGCCTTCATGAGCGCGGACTCGAAGGTGTCGGAGATGGCCATGACCTCACCTGTAGCCTTCATCTGCGTACCGAGGTCACGCTTAGCATATACGAACTTGTCGAAAGGCCACTTCGGGAACTTAACTGCAACGTAGTCGAGCGCAGGCTCGAAGGAAGCATACGTGTTGCCCGTAACTGCATTCTTGATCTCGTCGAGTCTGTAGCCCAATGCGATCTTAGTAGCTACCTTCGCGATCGGGTAACCTGTTGCCTTGGAAGCCAAAGCGGAAGATCTTGATACTCGGGGGTTAACCTCGATTACCGCATACTCGAACGAGTTAGGCTCGAGTGCGAACTGGCAGTTACATCCGCCTTCTACTCCGAGCGCCTCGATGATGTCGAGGGAAGCGGAACGGAGCATCTGATATTCCTTATCTGAAAGTGTTACCGCAGGAGCGATAACGATGGAGTCACCTGTGTGAACTCCGACAGGGTCCATGTTCTCCATCGAGCAGACCGTGACCGTGTTTCCCGCCTTGTCGCGGATAACCTCGAACTCGATCTCCTTCCATCCGGAGATACACTTCTCAACCAATATCTGTGTGATAGGGCTTGCAGCAAGACCTGTACGTGCAGTCTCGTGGAGCTCTTCCTCCGTGTATGCGATACCGCCGCCTGTGCCGCCCAGTGTGAATGCAGGTCTGATGATTACAGGAAGACCGATCTCTGCCGCGAATGCCTCAGCATCTTCTATTGTAGTTACAACCTTGGAAGGTACGACCGGCTGACCAATGGACTCCATCGTATCCTTGAACATCTGACGGTCCTCAGCCTTGTCGATACACTCAGGAGAAGATCCCAGAAGCTTAACGTTGTGCTCGTCGAGGAAGCCGCACTTGGCAAGCTCCATGCACAGCGTCAGCGCCGTCTGTCCGCCGAGACCCGACAGGATCGAGTCAGGCTTCTCCGTCTCGATGACACGCTTTACCGTGGTGAGCGTCAGAGGCTCGAGGTAGATCTTATCTGCCATCGACTTATCTGTCATGATCGTAGCCGGGTTGGAGTTGATAAGAACGATCTCGATGCCGTCCTGTCTTAACGCGCGGCACGCCTGCGTTCCTGCGTAGTCGAACTCTGCTGCCTGACCGATTACGATCGGGCCTGAACCTATAACAAGTACTTTTCTTATACTCTTATTAAGCGGCATACTCTTACCTTCCCATCATCTTCATAAACTCGTCGAAAAGAAACTCTGTATCCTTAGGGCCGCCGCATGCCTCGGGGTGGAACTGCACTGAGAATGCGTTCTCCTTAAGGTACTTGAGGCCCTCGTTAGTGCCGTCGTTAACGTTGATGAACAGCTCTACTGCAATATCCTTATCTACGCTCTCTCCCACTACCTCATAACCGTGGTTCTGGGAGCTTATATAGATCCTCTTAGTCTCTTCATTTCTTACAGGGTGGTTCGCGCCTCTGTGTCCGTACTTGAGCTTACGTGTCTTGAATCCGTGAGAGAGTGCGAGCAGCTGGTGTCCGAGGCAGATACCCATCGTGGGATATCCGTCTTCTCTTAACTGCTTGAGCACCTCGATCTGCTCCTTGTTATCCTCCGGGTCTCCGGGGCCGTTCGACAGGAACAGTCCGTCAGGCTTGATGCCTCTGATAGTCTCTGCTGTCGTAGTTGCAGGCATGAGGTGAACCTCGCAGCCTCTGTTCTGAAGGCATCTAATGATGTTGTACTTAACACCGTAATCAATAAGAACGACTACTGCCTTCTTCTCGCCTACTGCCTCGTAAACCTTCTCTTCCTTAGTAGAAACTTCAAGGACCGGATCCACGATCTTGTATGCCTTGATGAGCTCGAGGTCAGCGTGTGAAGGATCGTCACAGATCATGCCGTTCATCGTACCGCACTCTCTTAACACTCTTGTTAGTGCTCTCGTGTCGATGCCCTTGATGCCCGGTATGCCGTTGTCCTTCAGGTACTTATCAAGCTCTTCCTCGCATCTGAAATTAGAAGGCGCGTCACATGCTGTACGCACAATATAACCCGATACTCTGGGCATCTCGCCCTCTTTATCGGGTTCTATAATTCCATAATTTCCTATAAGCGGGAATGTCTGTACGACCGCCTGTCCTTTGTAACTCGGGTCGGTCAATGTCTCAAGATATGCCGTCATCGCGGTTGTGAATACGATCTCGGAAATGACCTCACCGGCGGCGCCCAAGGCCACGCCTTCAAAGGTCTTTCCGTTCTCCAGAACCAGATACCGTTTGTCGCTCATAAAGCCTCCTTCACGGATTATCTTCCTAAAAAAGGGGGCATTTTCCCTATCAAAGAAAAGCCCCATTGCTTAATTATTGCGAATAATATATCACACTTGTGCGTGATGTAAAACAGTTTTTTACACTGAGGTTACAACAGCAAAGAATATCAAGTCCTTGTCACTTCTGTTGGCAAGCGAATGGCTCTCGCCCTTGGGGCACATCGTAGCCTGGCCGGGCAGCACCTTATCAAGAACGTTGCCTTCTGCATCAACAAGTGAACCCTCTCCCTCGAGGATATAGATCACTTCCTGATCCTCTTCGTGTGTATGGAAACCGATGGAAGCTCCGGGTACGAGACGGCCTCTCATGACCTTGTTGCCGTCAGTGTTGAACATCTTTACGTTGTACTCCTTCTCGCCGCCCTTGAAGTTCGGCTTTGCTTCCTCTGTCATGTTAAGAAAATCTATGATCATTCTCTTTCTCCTTGAAATGTATTCGACCTATTATATCATCCGAGCGTGATCTCGATGCTCTTAACAAGACCTGACCTTACGGCTTCTGCCTCCTCGCCGCTGATGTAACTTCCGGCATGAAGGTCACCGTCAAGGCTGATGCCCGTCACGGAGTACTGCCCCGGAATGTAATCCTTACGGGCAGGAAGCTTATACGTAACCGCTGTCGTGCCGAGAAGCTTCGTTCCTATCTTAAGATCGTCGCCTATCAGGTACTCCGGGATAAGAGGCTTCGGCGCGAAAAGCAGTCCTTCACTCTCCGAATAAGTAAATATCGACTTACCGAACATCATGATCTCATACATATCGATAAACTCTGCCGTCGAACCCGACAGTCTCGCGACGAATCCCCTGCCGTGTTTCTTCGGATCGGGATTCGCAGAAGATGCGATAAACGACGAATTCTCAAGAGGCGACCTTCCGTACATATCGGGATCAAGGAAACATACCGCGCATGTCCTGAAGTCCTCTATGAATTCCTTATAAAGTCCGTTCTTAATTAGTTCGAGAAGATACTTATATTCCATATGAAGCCAGATCGACTCGTTCTCAAGCCAGCCCGGAGTAAACGCCTTGCATCTTCCAATCTCGAACGAAGCATTGGCAAGAGAATCATTGACCTTGTACATCTTAAGTTTCTCATCGTACAGGCCGTCCCTCACCTCGTTATAGAGCTGCTGCTTCCTCTCCTCAGAATGCTTCAGTCTGAAGTTATGTACATAAGACTCGAGGAATCTCGGTATTACGACCGGAGCAAACTTCGTAACCGTAATGCCGTCTTCATCCTTGATATATGACTCCGCTTCGAAAGCGAAGTACGAAGGCATCTTGCCGTTGCCGAGCGCTCTTGCTCTCGCGATACCTCTCTTACATGTCTGTCTCATATTGGTAAGGATGCCCTTAACGTAAGCTGCATCAAGGATGACCATGTCCCCGCTGAAGCCGTCTATCGTAGCCTCGCGGTAAGCCTCCTTGATCTCGTTAAGTTCATTCCACGACTTCATATCCTGCCAGCCGTTAAGCCCGAGTGCATCGATTGACTTATACAGTCCCGCGACCTCGGAAGACAATGTGATCTTGCCGCTTTCGGGCATCGAGTCGATCATGAATTCCATGTATCTTACAAGCTCCATCGACTCGTTGATCGACGATCCGAACAGACCCGGCAGACCGTTTAACGCATCATACCATCCGGGTCTTCCGCCCTCCATCTCTACGCCCATGCCGTATGAATCGAGAGTCATGAACTTGATCGCGCACAGGAGCAGGAGCTTCTCTCCCGCCGTCGCCTTGATGACGTTGCCTGAAGGATCCGTCATGAGCTTACCCTTCTTCTCCTTCTCGGGAAGATCCTTGATCGGGTGATACTGGCGAAGCCCCTTCTTCGTCTCCTCGTACCTCAGCCTTCTGGGATTTACAAAACACTTCGTATCGAAGTAAGTGCAGTCCTTCTTGCCCCACAGAAGATCATCCTTCCTGTCGGGGAACACCCTGAGATAACTCTCCACAAGATCCAGCGTATAGATCCAGTGATCGGTCCAGTAACCTTCACCGAACACCGCGTTGATCTGCGGCTCGGCATCACTTAATGCTCTTGGTATTATCTCGTCGATCTGGTCTTCTCTTCCAAGACTTATAAGCTTGTCCGACAGTGATCCCGGCGTGAAAGGATGCGTCAGCACATCCTTAAGATCTTTATCATAAAGTCCCGCCTTCTCATCGCTCATCGTGAAGCTCGCCTCGGATATCTTAAGAGGATTGAAGCCGTCGCTCTGGATAAGACTTAGGAACATCTTTACGTTCATCTGCCCGGTAAAAGGAGTAAACATTATGTCGCATCTTCTGTTCTGGCAGATGTCTCTGAAACTCGCGTTGCCCTGCGTGAAGAACTCAGGCGCGATGGTAAAGAAATTATAGTCGCGCTCCATGTCTCCGTGCTTACGCGAGTACATGTAGAAGACCTTGTTTCCGAGCTTTATCGGGAAGCCGCCACGCAAGCAGTTGTCGATGTAAGTCAGAGAACAGTACGCATCGAAAGTCGGATCACCCGTCTTCGTCTCTATAACAGACATGATCTCGTCCGCCATGCCGGAAGCCTCGTCCCACTTACGCGCGAAATACACCTCCGCACCCTCATCCTGTATCTTCTTCGCGAGCTGCTTCAGCCTGCTCTTGCCGTCGCTGTTGCCGTAGACCTCATAGAAAGTCATGGTCTGCCCCGCCTCAAGCGTTGCCTCCTGTTCGAAAAGCGCACTCGGAACGTTATTACTTAAGTTCTGCTTCCTCGTCTTCATGCTTCCGTCAGCAAACGCAACGGGATATATAAAGGAAAGATCGTAATCGAATACCGCTTCGGGATCTGCATATACATCAAGAAGTTCGCCCTTGGAAGTAAAAGCGAATGCGAAGTTACCCTTCGTGATCTCCTGAACATCGATAGAGTCTACTATACTTGCTCTAACTCTGTAGAAAGGAAGCTTCGTCGACAGATCTTCTACCTGCATCCATGCTGTAACTGTCTGTCCCAACTCCTTCTGATCCTGCATCGACACTCCGTAAGGATTAAGTGCCGGCATACCGTCTAAGACACTGATATTCCTGGACTTATCGCTCTTGTTAGTGATCCTGACAATTCGTACCAAAGCTCCCGTGATCTCAGAGGGAAGCGTCATATAAGAAACTTCAGTAAATAATCCGTCTTTATCATCCTCTATGGAGAATGTATTGAAACCTATATACATCCTCGTCTTCGAACCGTCATCGGAGAATGCTTCGCGGATCTTGCCGTCTTCCTTGATAAAAGTTCTGAATCCGTGAGTCTTCACGAGCTGGTATGCAGCATGAGCCGGATAGAACTCCATGATGGCATTATCTTTATTCTCAGTACCGAATGAGGTGATGCCCTGACCGCGGTTACAGTAGAAAGACCAGATAGGAATTCCCTTTCTTCCTGATAGACCGGGTAAGAAACTTGCGAATACGGGCTTCTTTCCATAATCATCAATGATGAATCTTCTGTACTGATCAAGCATATGACACCTCCCGCGGGGATGAATATAACTTGATAATAACAACTATAAGAACGCCAATGTAAAAATGTTATGTGAACAATAAAAAACTCCCCTTCTTGCGAAGGGGAGTTGGCTCCTCAAACAGGACTCGAACCTGTGACATTTCGGTTAACAGCCGAACGCTCTACCGACTGAGCTATTGAGGAATATAAAACCGGCAGCAACCTATCTTCCCGGGCCGTCGCCAGCCAAGTATTGTCGGCACACATG
>JAEEGL013540870.1_pt1 | contig 19835 bp, 15 predicted proteins | sample 9134231 | NCBI WGS metagenome assembly JAEEGL01 (sample SAMN16246548, study PRJNA631951) | gut metagenome | biome: gut microbiome; feature: rumen; material: fiber-attached | host: Bos | place: Iran: Karaj | collected 2018-10 | reverse complement strand
TGGCATGAGAGAAAAACGCTCTGCTTTGCAGACAATGAGCCCGAACGGCAAAAGGAGTCCTTGGTCGATCTTGTTGGATGCTGGCAAAAGGGCCGTTCTAGCGCTCGAGGAATTTCCTCAAAAAGTTAGAAAAAACGCCCGAAATCTCATGATTTCGGGCGTTTTCTGTGGTGCGCGAGGCGGGACTTGAACCCGCACGTGCGTAATGCACACTAGAACCTGAATCTAGCGAGTCTGCCAATTCCACCACTCGCGCGTTTTTCATTGAGCAGGAGTAATTATATCCACACTCCCAGGCATTGTCAAGTACCTTTTTTTCTCCTCTCCCACCGGTTTTGTTCGGAGATATCACCAGGTCATACGTGTCTCTGCGGATTTACCAATGCGGAGTTTTAACATTTTGAAAACTTTGTCATCATTTTGTAATTTTTGTGTTTCCTTTTTGCAAAGTCTGTGTTATACTTGCTTTCAGTAAGAACCGTACTGAAAGGATACGTCTTTTATGTTGAAGAAAGTAGCCTGTCTTCTGTCTGCTTTTGTGATCGCAATCTCCGCTATGGTGATCGCTCCCGGTGAAGAGCCCGTCAGAGACAGCAGTATCGATTATGCCGCAGCCACTGAGGCACTGGCTGCCTCCGGTATCGGAACCGCTTCCGCTGCCGCGCTGGACGCCACCCCTCAGCTCCCCATCGACCTGGGGCTGCTGGAGGAAGCCGGCGGTCTCTCTCCCACCCTCCTGGCCACTCAGGCGCTTACTGTCCGCGCCGAGCGAAAGCAGGCCGCCGAGGACGCTCAGGCAGAGACGGTAGCCGCCGCTGCCGCGGATGCCGCCGTTCTGGTCCTGTACGACGGCGTGAAAGTGGATTCTGCTTCACTGGCTATCCGAACAGAACCCGACGCCGGCAGCGACGAACTGCGCACTCTGTATCAGGGGAAAGTTGCACACCTGCTGGACGCCAGGGACGGCTGGTATCAGGTGGAGTTCTCCGGTACCACCGGCTATATCAGCGCCGAAGACTGTGAGCCCGTTGATTACTCCGACTACGAGGGCACCGCCGCCACCAGCATGATCCTCGAGGACATCGTCGCCTATGCCAGCACCTATCTCGGCACCCCCTATTGGTACGGCGGCACCAGTTATTCCGGCATAGACTGTTCCGGTCTCACCATGATGGTCTACCGTCACTTCGGTTACTATCTCTCTCACGGCGCCACCGATCAGTACTATTCCACCCGCCATGTTTCCGATGCGGAGCGTCAGCCCGGAGACCTGGTGTTCTTCAATACCGAAGGCGGCATCAGCCACGTGGGCATCTATATCGGCAACGGCCGTTTCATTCACGCCAGCTGCAGTTACGGCGTTACCATCAGCTCCCTCTACGACAGCTATTACGGCTCCTGCTACCTGTTCGCCAGCCGCGTCATCGGCTGACAGACCTCTTTCAGGCAAATATCAACCCCGCTGCGGTGCAGCGGGGTTGTTTCTGTTCATTCAGCTCTTGCCGCGGATCTCACTGCGGCAGCGGGGACAGGTAATCACGATGTTTCCCTTCCCCCTGGGTACACGGCACACAGCCTTGCAGTTGGGGCAGGTAAAATACTTGTGGTCTTTGTCTTTTGCCTGCATCCGCGCATCCAGAAAACGGCTCCGGACAGGATTCCAGAACTTTTCCACGAAAGCAGCGTTTTCCGCTCTGCGCTTGTAAAGGTTCCGGGAAAACATCCGGAAGATGATCGTAACTGCCAGGATCGTCCCCACGACCCGGAGAACTGCGCTGGCGATACCGGTACCGACAAAGATGTTGACCGTATTGACGATGACTAGTCCCCAGATCATGCACCAGCCCAGCTGATCTGCTCCGTTGCGGCCGTACATGAACCGTGCCAGGGCATTTCCGATTCTTTGAAAGACATTCATAAAAGGAATCTCCTTCTCGGTTTGCTACTGCATATTTTACAATCATTCCGCTCCGCCGTAAAGAGGGCCTCCGGAAAATTAACAAATTGGTCACTATTTATTCGCCCGGCCGGTTCTTTTGCGGTTTATCCGTTGCATTTGCCGGTTTGGATTGGTATAATATATGAGTATCGTTATGCCTTTATACGGTTATCAGACGGCCGTGCCAAACCAGTCCGGAAGAAAGGATCCGATGACATGATCAAGATCTCTCCCTCCATCCTGTCCGCTGATTTTGCCAACCTGCAGCGGGATATCGAAGCCATCTCCACCGCCGACTATGTCCATGTGGACGTGATGGACGGGCTGTTCGTGCCCAATATCTCCATCGGGATCCCGGTCGTCAAAAGCATCCGGCCAGTTACATCCCTTCCCCTGGACGTCCACCTGATGATCGACCGGCCGGTGCGATACGTGGAACAGTTCTGCGACGCAGGCGGCGATATCATCACCTGCCACGTGGAGGCCGACAGCGAGGAAAAAATCCATGAAGCGCTGGACCGGATCCGGGCAAAGGGAAAGCGCTGCGGTGTGGTCGTAAAGCCACGCACACCCGGCAGCGCTGTTCTTCCCTTTATCGATCAGTGCGACATGATCCTGGTAATGACGGTAGAACCCGGTTTCGGAGGGCAGAAATTCATGGCGGACATGATGCCGAAGGTCGCACAGATCCGTCAGTATATCGACGCGCTGAATCCCGGCTGCGAGCTGGAGGTGGACGGCGGCGTGAATGTTGATACCGCGCGCCTGTGCGTCAGTTCCGGTGCAAACGTACTGGTTGCCGGCAGCGCCGTATACAAGGCCCCGGACATCAGCGCGAGAATTCAGGAGTTGAGAGGGTAAGCCTATGGAATACTTCCCCGCACCGCTGGAAAAGCTGGTGGAACAGTTTGCTCGTCTGCCGGGCATCGGAGGCAAGAGCGCCCAGCGTCTGGCTTTCCACGTTCTGGATCTGCCCCTGGAAGAAGCTCAGGAATTCGCCGACGCCATCGTAAATGCCAAAAAGAGCGTTACCCTCTGTCCTGTGTGTCAGAATCTGACCGAAGGCGGTCTGTGTCCCATCTGCGCCTCCCCCAGACGGGACGACAGTGTGATCTGCGTAGTGGCCGACAGCCGGGACGTTATCGCCATGGAGCGCGCCAGGGAATTCAACGGCCGCTATCATGTGCTTCACGGCGTTCTGAGTCCCATGAACCATGTCGGTCCCGATGATCTTCATATCAAATCTCTCGTGGACCGGGTCGCTTCCGGCGGGATCGAAGAGGTCATCATGGCGACAAACCCCGATACAGAGGGTGAAGCGACAGCACTTTACATATCCCGTCTGCTCAAGCCTTTTGGCGTTAAAGTAACCCGTCTTGCCTATGGAATCCCCGTAGGCGGTCATCTGGAGTTCGCCGATGACGCGACGCTGATGCGGGCTCTGGCCGGACGCCAGGAACTGTAAACGCACCCCGACTGAACCGGTAACAAAATAATCCTGTAAGGAGAACGACATATGGACAAAAAGGACGCCATCATCATGCAGCAGCTGGATGTTATCCGTTCCATGACGGAAAACAGCCTCCGGCGTATGGACACCGACTTCTGGGGAACTCCCTTTGCCAACGTCGGAAAGAAGCCTGCTGCTCCCTCCTCCGGAGACAGCGGAGAGGCCAAGAAGGATCAGCCCCCTACCGCCGACGGAAAGGACAAGGAGCCTGAAGTCCGGGAGGAGGATTTTCCCCCGGAGAATATCGACGACCTGAAGGCGGAACTGGACAGCTACATCGGTCTGGAAGCCATCAAGGAAGAGGTCCGCAACCTCATCAACATGGTCCAGGTCTACAAGCTCCGCCGGGAGCACGACCTGCCCACCACCGACATGTCCCTCCACATGGTGTTCACCGGCAACCCCGGTACCGGCAAGACCATGATCGGACGGCTGATGGCCCGGATCTACCACTCCCTGGGTATCCTCTCCAAGGGTCAGCTGGTAGAGGTGGACCGCAGCGGCCTGGTGGCCGGCTATGTGGGCCAGACCGCCATCAAGACCTCCAAGGTCATTGAAAAGGCCATGGGCGGCGTCCTGTTCATTGACGAGGCATACGCCCTCAACGGCCGCAGCGAGAACGACTTCGGCCAGGAGGCCATCGACACCCTCCTGAAAGCCATGGAGGATCACCGGGACGACCTGGTAGTGATCGTGGCGGGCTATACAGAGCTGATGCGGAAGTTCATCCACTCCAATCCCGGTCTGGAATCCCGGTTCAACCGCTATCTGGAATTCGCCGACTACACCACAGACGAGATGCTGGGCATCTTTGCCATGCAGTGCAAGAAGGGCTTCTATACCCTGGATGAGGGTGTGGAGGAACTGGTCCGCGATTACATCGAAGAGGAGAATGTGGATCCGGAAGTCTTCGGCAACGGCCGCGGGGTCCGCAACATCTTTGAGAATATCCTGGTCCAGCAGAACAACCGCCTGGCCGCTATGGAGACCATCACCCGGGAGGATCTGATGATGATCACCCAGGAAGACGTGCTCCATGCCCGGGGCAAGATCGACTGAAGCCATGGCCAAGGAATATCAATGGTCCGTTTCAGCGGACGGTGAGGAACACTCTGTCTCCTATGTCCAGCCGGGAGCCCGCTCTGCCGGCGGTATCCTCCTTGTGGACGGCGAAGAAGCCAAGCGCATTATCCCCCGGGACGGTTATATGGATGAAGCCGTATCCGTCGGAGCCCTGAATTTCCGTTTCGTCATGAGGAACTACGTCCCTGACATCGCTGTGGAGGGCACATTTGTGCACAGCGGCAGGCCTTATGCGCCCAACGAGCCCATCCCCAGCTGGTGCCGCACCTTCACCGCCATGACGATCCTGGGGCTTTTCGTTCTGCTTCGGCCGATCTGGGTCAGCGCCATCGCCGGTCTGGCGGTGTGGCGCGGCAGTGAGTATCTGGCCCAGCGCGCCGGTATTCCGGCAAAGAAAAAAGGTATGCAGTACCTTCTCTCCCTTGCCGCGGTGTGGACTGTCGCCGCCATTATCTTTATGGTTTCGGGCAGCTGAGCTTTCCCGCGGCGATGTCCTTTCCGGGACTCGGGTTCTCCGCCAGTTTCCGACCAAACAGCAAAAACGCTGACGCGGCGCGTCAGCGTTTTTTTCTTTTCTTCTGTCATTCCATCTCGTCCAGCGTAAGCTCGAAGGATTTCAGAAAATGCTCCCGGAAATAGTCCAGTTCCGGCATGCGGTACTCGTCCATCGCGGCCCACGTCTGTTCCGCGGCCTTCCGAAACTCCAGATTGCCGGCCTTCAGTTCCTCCACGCATTTGATATAGGCCGAGAGTTTGTCCGCAGCCTTCACCAGATGCTCGATCTCCTCATCGGCCGGCTGGAGGATGTCCTCGTAAGTGGGGCGCAGTTCCTCCGGCAGCATCCGCAGAAGCTTTTCGCAGGCAACGGACTCCACCTGCTTGTAGGCGCTTCGGATCTCCGGATTATAGTACTTGATAGGCGTGGGCATATCGCCTGTCAGGATCTCGCTGGCATCGTGGTACAGAGCCGCCACCGCTACCGCGCCTTCATCCACGCAGCCGTCGAAATACTCGTTGCGGATCACAGCCAGCGCATGAGCCAGCACCGCCACCTGATGGCTGTGTTCCTGTATATTCTCCGTATAGCTGTTGCGCATCAGCGCCCAGCGGTTGATAAAACGCATCCGGCCCATATAGGCGAAAAAGTGATCCATTACTTCACGACCTCTCCTGTCAGTTTTTCCCCGTCGCTTCCGGTGATCCTCACCGTCAGCACCCTGTTGTGATAATCTCCTGCCGGCACCTCCACCTCCATGTAGTTGGGGGCATGGCCCGTACTGAAGCCCTCCCGCACCTGCTCAAAGAGCACCTGATACGTTTTCCCAACGCAGCCGTCCAGATAAGCCCGATGCATCTCCGCTGCGGCAGCGGCCGCCCTGCGGGCTCTTTCCTCCTTCACGGCTGCGGTGTTCTGCCGCATGCCGGCGGCTTTCGTGCCCGGCCGGACCGAGTATGGAAAGATATGCATGGCGGCGAAACGGCAGGACCGGATGAATTCCAGCGTCTTCGAGAATTCCTCCTCCGTCTCCTCCGGAAATCCCGTGATCAGGTCGGTCGTGATCGCCGGCCGGTCGAACCAGCGGTTCAGCAGTTCCACCGATTCGGCGAACCGGGCTGTATCATATCGCCGGTTCATCCGTCTGAGGGTCTCGTCGCAGCCGCTCTGGAGAGAAAGGTGGAAGTGAGGACACAGATTGGGGATCCCGGCGGCTCTCCTGCAGAATTCTTCCGTGATCGTCCTGGGCTCCAGGGATCCCAGGCGGATCCGCATCCCTCCCGCCGCAGCGCTGACCTTTTCCAGAAGGTCGATGAGCTCTGTGCCGCCCGGAAGATCCCTTCCGTAGGAGGAGATCTCGATCCCGGTGACAACAATCTCCTGATAGCCGGCCTCCCGGAGCTCCTTCGTCTGTTCCACGGCGATCTCCAGCGGCAGAGAGCGTACCGGCCCTCTGGCGAAGGGGATGATGCAGTAGGTGCAGAAGTTGACACAGCCGTCCTCCACTTTCAGCATGGCTCTGGTCCGGCTGGCCATTCCCCCGGCGCTGAGCACTTCAAACTCTCTGCGGCGAAGGGCGTCATCCAGCAGGGTCAGCGGCTTTTGCTCCTCCGCTGCCTGCTCCAGCAGATCCAGGAACGCCATCCGGTCGCCGGTACCGGCGATCAGATCGATGTCCAGCCCGGCAGCCTCCTCCGGATGGGTCTGTACATAACAGCCGCAGGCTGCCACCACCGCGTCCGGATTCATTTTCCTGCAGCGGCGGATCATCTGCCGGGATTTCTTGTCGCTGACAGCCGTCACCGAGCAGGTATTCACCACATAGGCGTCGGCAGCCGATTCGAAATCCACCAGTTCGTGACCCCGCCGGAGCAGTTCCCTCTCCATCGCCTGGGTCTCATATTGATTCACTTTGCAGCCCAGTGTGTAGATGGCAACTCTCATGGTTTCTCCTTGCACTTTTCCGGTGTATTCTGTATAATTAGGGGTACGGCTATTATACTGTATCTCGCCGTCCGTGGCAAGTCCCGCAGGGCCGTATTCTTTCCGGCAGAGAGGTGTTTTTCTTGCACTATCTGGATCATGCCGCCACCACTCCCGTTCCCCGTGCGGTGGCAGACAGAATATATGAGGTACTGACCGAACAGTATGGGAATCCCTCCTCCCAGTATCCCCTCGGCTTCCAGGCCCGCCGCCTGACGGAGGACAGCCGCGGTGTCATCGCCGACGCTCTTGGCTGTAAAGCAGATTCCCTGTACTTTACTTCCTGTGGAACGGAAAGTGACAACTGGGCGATCCGTTCCGCCCTTTGGAACGGACGCCGGACGGGCAGGCATATCATTACCACCGCGGTAGAGCACAGCGCCGTTCTGGAACCTCTCCGGCTCCTGGAGCAGGAGGGGTATGAAGTAACGCGGCTGCGCCCTGACAGGAACGGGAATATTTCCGCCCACCAGGTCGCGGAAGCTCTGCGGGAGGATACGGTCCTTGTCACTGTGATGCTGGTGAACAACGAGACAGGGTGTGTATTCCCTGTCGCGGAGATTGCCCGCATTCTGAAGGAGCGGAAGAGTTCCGCCCTGCTTCACTGCGATGCCGTGCAGGGGTTTCTGAAGGTCCCCTGTGACCCCTCCGCCTGGGGGGTGCACCTCATGAGCCTTTCCGCCCATAAGATCGGCGGTCCCAAGGGGATCGGCGCCCTCTATGTGTCCGACACTCTGAAAAACTTCCGTCCGCTCCTTCCCGGCGGAGGGCAGGAACGGGGTCTCCGTTCCGGTACGGAAGCCACCGCGCAGATCGCCGGCTTCGCGAAAGCCGTGGAACTCCGGCGGGATCATCTGGATGAAAAACTGGCGCGCATGGCTGATCTGAAGGCCTACTGCCGGGATCTGCTTCTGAGCATTCCCGGCATGGAGACCGTGGGGAGCGGCACGGCGCCCCACATCCTTTGCATGTCTCTTCCCGGTTATCCCAGCGCAAACATCGTCAACGAGCTGGGGGAACAGGGCATCTGCATCAGCGCCGGCTCCGCCTGCCACAGGGGAAAGCCCAGCCACGTTTTTTCCGCCATGGGACTGCCCAAAAAAACCGCTGCCGGCACTTTCCGGATCAGTTTCGGTCCCGAAACCGGCAGAGGGGATGTCGAAGCTCTCTATGAGGCTCTGAAAAGCCATCAGAGCCGGCGTTTTCCCATGCTGTGATTGATTCTTCCGCAAGAGGTATTCTTATGCTCCAACGACTGAAACGCCGTGACAGGGCTTTCTACGCCCATCTCATGGCGCTGACACTGCCTATGGCGGTGCAAAACCTCATCACGTTTTCTCTGGGACTTATCGACACCTTCATGGTCAGCCAGCTGGGAAATGACGCCATGGCTGCGGTTACAGCCGCCAACGTGCCTGTCTTCCTGCTGCTGAGCACCGTGTTCGGATTCCAGAGCGGTGTGGGCATCCTTGCCAGCCAGTACTGGGGCAAGGGCGACACGGAGAATATCAGCCGTGCTCTGGGCGTGTCCTGCTTCCTGGGCGCCGGGCTTTCGATCCTTTTGGCCTTTGCGTTTTTCCTTTTCCCCGTGCCCATCATGGATCTGCTGAGCAACAGCCATGAACTCAGCGTACTGGGTGCCCCCTATCTGCGGCTCATCGGTTTTTCCTATGTGTGCAACGTCCTGTCCAGCCTCTATGTCAGCATCCAGCGCAGCGCGGGGAATCCCCGCTTCGGCATGCGTCTGTTCGGCACCTCCACCGTTCTGAACACCATCCTCAACTACGTGTTCATCTTCGGCCACTTCGGAGCGCCTGCTCTGGGGATCCAGGGCGCCGCCCTGGCCACCCTTCTCTCCCGCATCGTGGAACTGACCATCTGTGTTATCTACGCCCTGCGCTGCAAGACCCTTCCTCTCCACGCCCGCGCCTTTCTGAAGCCCGGCTGGGATATGGCAAAGCGTTTTATCCACTATGCCTCTCCCGTGATCCTCAATGAGCTGCTGTGGGGCACCGGAACAGCCCTTCTGACCGTGATCCTGGGCTACATGAACAACTCCGTGGAGATGCTGGCTGCCTATTCCGTCACCGGCAACCTGGGACGGCTCTTCCTGGTGGTCTGCTTTGGTCTGGGCGCCGCCACCGGCGTGATGGTCGGCAACGCCATCGGCGCGGGAAAGACCCGCGACGAGGTCATGGATCTGAGCCTGACTCTTCTGAGTTTCACCACTCTGGTGGGAATAGGCCTGGCCGCTGTCTCGCTGCTGCTGGTCCCGCTCCTGTTCCGTCCGGTGATCTTCCCCCTGTTCAAACTATACGGCAGCTCCGCTGTCATTGCCACAGCCCTTGCCGTTACTTCCTTCGCCGCCACTCCTCTCCACGCTTACGCCATCTCGGCTGTGACCGGTGTGCTTCGCGCCGGCGGAGACGTGCGCTTTTCCACTATGCTGGACGTGGGGCCCCAGTGGCTGGTGGCCATCCCCCTCACCGCTCTCGCCGCTCTTGTGCTGGGCGGGAACTGCTGGGTCGTGGCGGTCGCCATCCAGTCTGAGAACCTTCTGAAGGTCCCTCTCTGCATGTGGCGCGTCGGCACCCGGAAGTGGATCCATGATGTGACGGGGGAAACAGCATGAGTCTCTTCCGCTGTCCTGTCTGCGGTCTTCCCCTGGACCGGGTGGATACCGCCTACATCTGTCCCGCCCGCCACAGTTACGACCTGGCGAAGGAGGGTTATACCTATCTGCTCCCCGCCAACCGGAAGCATTCCAAAGCCCCCGGGGATGACAGGGGCATGGCGGCTGCCAGAAGGGCTTTTCTGGACAAGGGATACTATACGCCTCTCCGGAACGCCCTGTGCGGTCTGGCGGTCTCCCTGACCGGCAGTTCCCCCCGGGTGCTGGACACCGGCTGCGGCGAAGGCTACTACACCGTGGGTGTTTACCAGGCTCTCCTGGACGCCGGCAGAACGCCTGAGATGGCGGGGATCGACATTTCAAAGTTCATCCTGCGGCTTGCCGCCAGGCGGGACAGGCGGATCGAGTTCGCTGTGGCTTCCAGCTATCACCTGCCGGTGGCAGACAGTGCCGTCGACCTGATCCTCAACTGCTTCTCCCCTCTTGCTCTGGAGGAGTTCCGGCGGGTGCTGGTACCGGGCGGGCATTTTCTCTATGTGGTCCCCTCGGCACGGCATCTGTGGGAGATGAAGGAAGTCCTTTACAACGAGCCCTATCCCAACGAGGTGAAGGAAACGCCCTATGAGGGATTCCGCTATGTGACCATCCGCCATGTGGAGGACCGGATCCGTCTGGATACCCCGGAGGATATCCGGGCCCTGTTCCAGATGACCCCTTACTACTGGAAAACGCCCCGGGAAGGCGCTGAGCGCCTGGCCCGTCTGGAGACTCTGGACACCGCCATCTCCTTTGACATCCACGTATTTCAACGTCTCTGAGGAGGACTGTATATCATGACCGATCTTCGTACATCATTCCGGGCCGCTTTCGGCACGGAGCCGGCCTGCTTCTTCTCCGCCCCGGGCCGCACGGAACTGGGCGGCAATCATACGGATCACCAGCGGGGCCGTGTCCTGGCCGCCGCCGTGAATCTGGACACAAGGGCCGCCGTGGCTCTCAACGGAACGTCCCTCATCCGTCTGCAGTCCGAAGGCTATCCCATCTGCCGGGTGGATCTTTCCGATCTCTCCGTACATCCGGAAGAGAAGAACACCACTGCGGCTCTGATCCGGGGCGTGGCGTCCGCCTTTTCCCAGCGGGGCTTTGCCCTGCGGGGCTTCGACGCCTTCGTGACCTCCACGGTCCTTCCCGGCAGCGGCCTGTCCAGTTCCGCCGCCTTCGAGGTGATGCTGGGCACCGCCATGAATCATCTCTTCTCCTGCGGTCTGGATGCCGTGACCATCGCCCAGATCGCCCAGTATGCGGAGAACGTCTATTTCGGAAAGCCCTGCGGCCTTATGGATCAGACAGCCTCTTCCGTGGGCGGATGTGTGACCATCGACTTTGCCGATCCCTCTTCCCCGGTCGTAACGCCTGTTTCCTTCGACTTTTCTTCCTGCGCTCATGCTCTTTGCATCATCGATTCCGGCGCCAGCCATGCTGATCTGACGGATGAATACGCCGCCATCCCCGGCGAGCTGTCCGCTGTGAGCGCCGTGTTCGGGAAAGATGTGCTGCGGGAGGTCCCGGAAGCGGAGGTCTACGCCCACCTCCCCCAGGTCCGTCAGGCCGCCGGCGACCGGGCTGTTTTACGGGCCATCCACATCTATGATGAGAACCGCCGGGTGACGGCAGAAGTGGAAGCTCTGCGCAGAGGCGATTTCTCCGCTTTTCTGAAGCTTGTGGATCTGTCCGGCCTGTCCTCCCAGAACCTTCTGCAGAACGTGACTCCCGCCGGGGCGAAATGCCATCAGGAGGTCGCTCTGGCTCTGGCTCTCGCCAGACACCTTCTCCGTGGACGGGGCGCCTGCCGGGTCCACGGAGGCGGTTTTGCCGGAACCATCCAGGCCTTCGTTCCGGAGGATATGCTGGAGGAGTTCCGTTCCGGCATGGAGGAAGTGCTGGGAAGCGGCGCATGCCACGTTCTCTCCATCCGTCCGGAGGGCGGCACCGTCCTGGCGGAGGAATAACATCTCTCATTCCGTTTAACGTCAACTGCCATTTAAAAAAGGAGGTCCTGTCTGTGAATGAAGTCATCCGCGCTATGGAAGAGCGCAGGAGCATCCGGAAATTCCTGCCGGATATGCCCGGAAAAGAGGATCTGGAGCAAATCGTTGAGGCGGGTCTGTACGCAGCCAGTGCCATGGGGCGCCAGGCCACCGTCACAATAGCCGTCACCAACCGGGAACTCCGGGACAGGCTTTCCGAAGCCAACCGGAAGATCGGCGGATGGCCGGAGGGTTTTGATCCCTTCTACGGCGCTCCCGCAGTTCTCATCGTCCTGGCGAAAGCTGATCTGCCGACCCGGGTCTACGACGGCAGTCTCGTCATGGGCAACATGATGCTGGCCGCCTACTCCCTCGGTCTGGGCAGCGTCTGGATCCACCGGGCCAAAGAGGAATTCGAGCAGGACGAGTGGAAAGCCCTGCTGAAAGAACTCGGCGTTGAGGGCGAATGGGAAGGCATCGGCCACTGCGTCGTCGGCTTCATGGACGGAGATCTGCCCCGCCCCGCCGACAGAAAACCCGGTCGGGTTTTCTGGGTCGAATGATCCCTGTTTGATTCAGAAAGTAACGAGACACCCATCCAGTCGGATGGGTGTCTCTTTTTCGCTTTCAGGTGGTTTACTTGGCTGCCTGCTTGACTTCGTCGAACACCTCGTCACTGAGGACGAATGTTCCGCCGAAGGCGTAGACATGGGCGGGATGTCTGGATTTCACATACGTCCTCTGATCGTCAGTCAGGGTCTTGCCTACCAGCATCAGCGGGGAGCGCAGCTTGGCGGCCAGTACGCTGCCGGCCAAGGCGTCCGGATAGTTGGTGCCGCAGGCCAGGCACATGCTGTCGCCGGTCAGTACGTCGGCAAACTTCTCGTTGACCAGGATGCAGGTCGCATATCTGTCACTGCCGTAGATCCGGGTCACGGTGCCGTACTTTCCGAGGTTCGTCTCCGCATTGCTGCTGATGATGGCCGGGCCGGCCAGGATCCAGACGCTCTGAACGCTGTCCTTGATGCCGTCCATATGCTTGGCGGTAGCGCTCTCCAGGACGCCGTTGCCCTGGATGTACAGGATGGGAGAACCCTTCAAGGCAGCGATGTTGCTGACTGCCAGCGCGTCCGGATAATTGTTGTAGAACACGAAGAACACTTCAGAGGGGGTCCCCTTCAGTTCCTGCAGCTTTTCGGCGATGGCCACGGCGGTGCCGAACCGGTCTTTGCCGGCCAGTCGCTCAACGTTGAGGCCTTTGCCCTCCAGCAGGGTCTTGACACTGTCAGAAATCACGCCGGTGCCGCCCAGGATGTAGACGTTCTTGGCTTTGAGCCGGTCGATCTCAGCCAGGGTGGCTTCGTCCGGCTTGCTCTGGCACACCAGAAGGATGGGCGCATCCAGGGCATAGGCCAGGGGGCCGCCAGCCAGGGCGTCGGGATAGTTGTCGCCGGAAGCCAGGATCACGTTCTCGCTTCCGTTGGGGAACGTGGCTTCGGAGATAGCTACCGCCGTCTCCGTGCGGGTACGGCCGAACAGCCGCTCGGGAATCTCCGGTGCGGGCAAGCAGGGGATCTCCTCTTCCTTCGTCTGCTTGGTGAACAGCGGGTTGGTGAATACTGCTGTGTAGACACGCAGGCCTGTTTCCGTCTCCGTGGCTTCCTTGGTGACCTCGGAGGTGGTAGCCACCGTTTCGGTCTGCTTGTGAGCGTCGTCATTCTCGCAGACGACCGTGGCCGTTACGCTGCTGTTGTCATCTGCCCAGACATAAGTCGGCGTACCCCACTTATGGCCGGTGGCTGCGATTTCGCGGGTCTCCGTCTCACCGCAGCGGGCACAGGTGCGGGTCTCCTCACCCTTTTCTTCACAGGTGGCTGCCTTCGTTACGGTCCACTCGCCCCAGTCGTGGCCCAGGGCGGCGATCACCCAGCTGCCCTCCTTGATCTCGTTCTTCCCTTCCGCGTCGCTGAAATACTTGCCGCAGCGCCGGCAGGTGTAGTATTCGCTGTTTCCCGCTTCGGTACAGGTGGCTGCTTTCGCTTCCGTCTTCACCAGGTCATGACCAAGAGCTTCTGTCTCGCGGGTCTCCTTCTCGCCGCAACGGGAGCAGGTACGGGTCTCCTCACCCTTCTCCGTGCAGGTGGCGGCCTTCGTCACGGTCCACTCGCCCCAGTCGTGTCCCAGGGCTTCGATCTCGCGGGTCTCCGTCTTGCCGCAGAGTTTGCAGGTACGGGTCTCTTCACCCTTCTCTGTGCAGGTGGGTTCCGTCGTGACGGTCCACTCGCCCCAGTCGTGATCCAAGACCGTGATGTATACCGTCTCTTCGGGTACATAACCGTCGTTGTTGAAAAGCACGACCTTGTACTCTCCGGGTCCGTATTCTTCCGCCCTGCCGTTCAGGTCGCCGGCATCCAGGATGTTCATCGGGTTGGGATTGCCATCCAGATAGTACCAGAAGATGGAATATGCTCCGCCTGCGTTGGGATCATAGGTCTCATCCTTTTTGTAAAGGCCAACCCAGGCCTTGTTGCCCTCAAAATTGGTGGTGACCATGATGGGCTCGTTGCACTTGTATTCTTCCTTGTCAGTGGACAGGAGGACGACCTCCTGGAAAACGGCACTGACAGGCATATTAACGGGGATGTCGTTGAGCTCTGCGTCATAGAAATCTTTTTGATCTGCCTCGAACTCATACTCCGTTCCCTTGACGTATCCATCAGCCAGGGAGAACGTCCAGACAGCGAGGGTATCCCCTGTCCCGACGCTCACGTTGGAAACGTTCGCAGCTTCGAGGATAAATGTCACGGCAGAATCACCGGCCGCTCCCATGTATTCGAATTCCGTACTGCCGGCTGCGCCATCGACGAACGCAAAGGCTTCCGCGTCAAACGAGAGGGTTCCCTGATAGCCGCACAGATAGAAATCAGAATCGGCCACCAGGCTGACGACCACGTTTTCTCCGTTTTTCTCCGCCTTCAGGGAGACAGTTGCCGGTGCCCCGTCTGCTGCTTCCTTATATGTCAGTTCAACAGGAGAATTGATCTCGATATCTTCTAATTCATCGTCATAAAAATCGTCAAATTCGACAGAGAAGTCGTACTCTTCTCCCTTGACGTATCCATCTGCGAAGGAGAACTCCCAGGAGAGGATGATGTCATTTTCCTTGACGCTGACATTTTCAGCGGTTTCAGCGGAAAAGCCCAGTCCGGAATCCTTCAGGTCATCCTCATAGGGAAGACCTGCAATGGCAGAGTTTCCTTTCACAAAGGCAAATGCTTCCTGATCAAATGCGAGGACTCCGGCTATACCGGCAAATTCGAAGTCAGAGCCAGCCACCAGATCGACATACAGAGCATCTTCCTCACGCCAGGACAGCAGTTTGACCTGCGGCGGAACAGCTTCCGCATTGATGGTGATATCCACCGTGGCATAAACGGTATAGCCGCCGTCCGCATACAGCACCACCGTGTAGTCACCGGGCGTGAAGTCATCCGGACGCTGGGGATTGTTCTGCGTGATATCCACCGGATCCGTACCGGAGACATAGTACCAGAACAGGGAAACGACACTGCCGTCATTCGGCTCGCCCCTCTTGTACAGGCCGACCCAGGCGTTCGCAGCGCTGTAGTTCGTGGTGACCATGATGGGTTCGCCCCACTCATAGACCTCTTTGTCGGTAGCCAAAGGCACGATAGGCGTTTCCGCTTCCTTCACGGAGAACTGCGCCACTTTGTCCACGGTATAGCCGCCGTCGGCAAACAGCACTGCCGTGTAGTCGCCGGGAGTGAAAGCGCCGCCGCTTCCGCCGGTATCAGCGGCAGACAACACATCCAGCATGGCGCCGTTGTGATTGGCGGCATAATACCAGTACATGTAGTTTCCGCTGAAGCTCTCGGAGGCCTCATGCTTCCCGGCATAGACGGCGACCCAGACGTGATCCCCGGTGCCGTCCACCTGGAGCCTGATGGGATCACCCTCGGTGAAGACATCCTTTTCTGCCCGGATACTGGTCGTTGTTGCGGTCGAGGCCGTCAGAGTGATCTTCTTCTCGGTAATCTTCTCGTAGTTGCCATGGAGCATGACGATCCGGTAACTGCCCGGTTCCAGTCTCCATTCACGGGTATAGCCTTCCCGTTCGCTGCAGACCCCATCGAAGATGTTATAGGTCTCGCCGTTCTTCCAGGTCTTGCCTCCTTCGCTGCCGTTCACGTAGTACCAGTAATAGGAAGTGGCGTTGTCGTCGTCACCCTCCTTGATGATACTGACCCACGCGCCGTCGACATCTGTGGATGCGGTGACCATGACGGCGTCGCCCACCTCATAGGTGTCCTTGTCGGTGTCGACTGTGTTCCCGTCTGCCAGTGCCGTAAACGGCACCAGTGACAGGAGCATCAGCAGGCTCAGCAGCAGGCTGAATACCCTGGTTGATCCTTTGCGTGTCTTGTTCATGTACATTCCTCCTACACTGCATATTTTCATAAAATATGTCTTTTGTATTATAGCACGGACTTCCCTTTTTTGGTAGTTTTTTTTGGACTGCATTTCAATTCTTCAGACTTCAGAAGCAGCACAGAGAGCCCCGTCTCTGACGGGACTCTCTGTCTGAATCGTTTTATACCGCCGCCTGTTTCACCGCCTGCAGCACCTTGTCGCTGAGGACTCCGGTGCCTCCGAACGCATAAACGAATCTGGGGGCTTTCGCTTTGATATAGGATGTCTGATCACTGGAAAGAGAACTGCCCGCCAGCAGCAGCGGCGCATGGTATTTTGCGGCAAATACGCTGCCGGCCAGGGCGTCCGGGTAGTTGGTGCCGCAGGCCAGGCACAGGCTGTCGCCGTTCAGGATACCGGAGAATTTCCGGTTGATCTTTGTGCAGGTTTCATACCGGTCGCTCCCGTAGATCCGCTCCACCGTGCCGTAAGCACCCAAGCTGGCATCCGCTCTGGCGTTGACGACAGCCGGGCCGCCCAGAATGTAACTTTTGCTGACACTTGTCAGACCGTCCATGTACGAGGTGATGGAACTCTGCAGGACGCCGTTCCCCTCAATGTAGAGGATGGGAGAACCCTTCAGCGCGGCCACGTTGCTGACCGCCAGGGCATCCGGATAGTTGTTGAAAAAGACAAAGAAGACCTCATCGGGTTTTGCTCCGCGAAGTGTCTCCAGTTTCTCCGCAATGGCCACGGCAGTTCTGAACCGGTCTTTGCCGGCCAGGCGCTCAACGCTCAGGCCCATATTACTCAGCGTGTCCGCCACGGAATCCTTGATCACGCCGGTGCCGCCCAGGATATAAGCGTTCTTCGCCCCGAGGCGTCTGATCTCGCTGAGGGTCGCCTGATCCGGATTGCTGCGGCAGACCAGGAGGATAGGGGCGTTCAGGGCATAGGCCAGAGGCCCGCCTGCCAGGGCGTCCGGATAGTTATCGCCGGAGGCCAGGATCACATTGTCGGCCCCGTCGGGAAATGCCGCTTTGGAGATGGCAACAGCTGTTTCCGTGCGGGTCTTCCCCCACATCCGCTGTTCGATCCCTGTACCCTGCCAGGTGATTTTGCCGCCGTACTGCTGCATAATTCCCGAGACCCACGTCACGTCCGCGCCGGGATAAGCGGCTGTTGCGGTAACTCCGCGGAAGCACTCCTCTCCGAACGCCGGAGCCCTTCCCAGGAACGTGATTTTCTTCAGTGCTCCGCACTCCATGAAGGCCATGTTTCCGATGGCTCTTACGCCATCTCCGAACGTAACTTCCTTCAGCGCGGTACAGGTACCGAAGGCATAGTCGCCGAAAGAGGATACCGCGGGAATCGTCAGGGTGGTCAGGGCGGTGCATTCGTCAAAGGCCGCCTCTCCGATAGTCTGCAGCGTTTCCGGCAGGACCAGGATCTTGAGAGATGTACAGCGCCAGAAGGCGAAGTCCCCGATGGCCGACACACCGGCGGGGATAGTGACGGAAGTCATGGCGGCGCAGTCCTGGAAAGCCCCGACCCCTATCGTCGCGACACCGCTGCCGATGGTCACCGTGCGCAGGGAACCGCAGCGGCGGAACGCATCATCGCCTAAGGCCGTTACGCCGGAGGGGATCGTCACCGATGTGAGACCGGCGCAGGAGGCGAAGGCGCCTGTTCCGATGGTCCTCACCGGATAGCCGCCCAGAGATGCGGGGATCGTCACATTTCCGCCGGTCCCGTTGTATTTTGTGATGGTAGCCACACCATTTGACACCTGATAAGTATAGTCTCCTGACGTATCCGCCGCCGCCATGAGTACGGTGGACGGAAGCATCGTCAGAATAAGAGCCATGGTCAGCAAAATGGCATTCAGTCGCTTCACGGGCTTCTCCCCTCCTGTAGTCTGTCTTTTTTTGGATTATATCACATCTCTCCGCCCTTCGGTAGTCTAATTTGCAATTATCAGCAAAGCGCCTGCTCCGGCACGGAACAGGCGCTTTGGGTATTCAGTTCTTTTTGCCGCCGTGGGTGGCTTTCATGCGCTTTTCATGGTTGAGGATGGTCTTGCGGATCCGCAGGCTCTTGGGGGTCACCTCAAGGAGCTCATCGTCCGCCAGGAATTCCAGGCACTGCTCCAGGCTCAGCCTGCGGGGCGGGACCAGGCGCAGCGCTTCATCGGAGCCCGCAGCGCGCATGTTGGTCATCTGCTTTTTCCGGCAGACGTTGACCACGATATCCTCCGCCTTGGGGCTGACGCCAACCACCATACCCTCATAGACGGCCACACCCGGACCGATAAACATGGCGCCGCGGTCCTGGGCGTTGAAGAGTCCGTAGCTGACGCTTTCTCCCGTTTCAAAGGAGATCAGGGAACCGGTGTTGCGGCGCTGCACATCGCCCTTATAAGGCGCGTAGGAGTCGAACACGCTGGCCATGATGCCCTCTCCCCGGGTATCGGTGAGGAACTCGTTGCGGTAACCGAAGAGACCTCTGGAGGGTACACGGAACTCCAGCTTCATCCGGCTGCCCACAGGCGTCATCTCCACCAGGTCCGCCCGGCGGGCTCCCAGTTTTTCAATAACGGCGCCGACGCTCTCGGAAGGCACGTCCGCCACCAGCCGTTCGATCGGCTCACACTTCTTCCCGTCGATGGTCTGATACAGGACACGGGGCGGGGAAACCTGGAACTCATATCCTTCGCGCCGCATGGTCTCGATGAGGATGGAGAGGCTCATCTCTCCCCTGCCGGCCACGTTGAAAGCGTCCATGGCTCCTTCGATCTCGCTGACGCGCAGGCTTACGTCCTTCAGCGTCTCCCGCCACAGGCGGTCACGCAGCTGGCGGGACGTGACATATTTTCCTTCACGGCCTGCAAAGGGAGAATCATTGACAGAAAACGTCATCTCTACGGTTGGCGCACTGATCTTCACAAAGGGCAGCGGCTCGACGCAGTCAGGCGCGCAGATGGTATCTCCGATGGTGATGTCGCCGATACCGCTCAGCGCGATGATGTTGCCGGCTGTCGCTTCCGTGACCGCCTGACGGCTCAGGCCTTCAAACTGGTAAAGGCTCACAGCCTTTGCCTTTTTCGCCGGAGCGTCCGGGTTGTGGTAGTTGCAGACGGCGATCTCCTGGTTCTGCTTCAGCGTGCCACGCTCAATGCGGCCGATGGCGATGCGGCCGACAAAGTCGTTATAGTCGATGGAGGACACCAGCATCTGGAAGGGTTCATCGGCGTTGGCTTCCGGCGCCGGGATGTAGTCCAGAATGGTATCGAACAGCGGCTTTAGATCCGTACCCGGAACCTCCGGTGAGTAGGACGCGATCCCCTGGCGGGCGGAGCAGAACAGCATGGGGCTGTCCAACTGGTCGTCTGTGGCGTCCAGATCCAGCAGCAGCTCCAGCACCTCGTCGATGACTTCATGGATCCGCTGGTCGGGGCGGTCGATCTTGTTGACCACCACAATGACCCGGTGGCCCAGTTCCAGCGCACGGCTGAGGACAAAACGGGTCTGGGGCATGGGTCCCTCTGCGGCATCCACCAGCAGGATGACGCCGTTGACCATCTTCAGGATCCGCTCCACCTCACCGCCGAAGTCGGCATGTCCCGGAGTGTCCACGATGTTGATCTTGGTATCCCCGTACCGGATGGCGGTGTTCTTGGCCAGGATGGTGATGCCCCGCTCCCGCTCCAGGTCCCCGGAGTCCATGACCCGGTC
>JAEEGL011032087.1_pt1 | contig 19835 bp, 21 predicted proteins | sample 9134231 | NCBI WGS metagenome assembly JAEEGL01 (sample SAMN16246548, study PRJNA631951) | gut metagenome | biome: gut microbiome; feature: rumen; material: fiber-attached | host: Bos | place: Iran: Karaj | collected 2018-10 | reverse complement strand
TCAATAAGCGGTAAAAATGGGATTTCATTATTAAGTATAATTAAAAGTAGTGCAATTAATAGTGGCGATGCTGTAAGTGGAGCTAGTGCAGATGTTTTTGATAGATTAGAAGAATCAACTAAAATCTCTACTCTTATTCAAGGTATTTCTGAAGAAACTCCAATCATATATTCAGATGATGTAAATTATATGAGTATTACACCAACTGCTAATAATACTTGTACTTTGAAATTTTACTTACATGGTAATGTAATTTATACATTAACAGATGTTAGTATTAATGCTTATTTATCATTCCTTATTGATGAAACAAATGGAATTATGAAACCAAGTATTATATATGAAGATAGTTAATAAAGGAGGCATATATGTCAACTTATTCTTATAATCAAGAATCGCCTACTAATCAAGAGTTAGAGGACTTATATACCTGGTTAACTATTGATGAAGAGATGACTTATTCTTATAACCAAGAATCTCTTACTTCACAAGAGATGGAAGATTTATATGCTTGGTTACATGCTAATGAGTTTACTCAGCATGGTAATGGCGGTGGTGCTACTCATATTGCAAAAGTAACTGGTCAACTTAATGAACTATCTGAACATTTATCGGATATTCTTATTGTATCTGGAGGCGGCGGTGGCGCTATATGTACTGATAGCTATATGAGAATAGGTAACTCTGCAGGTGGTAAAGCTGGCAGCGGAGATAATTCTGGTGATCAGTCTAGTGGCTATAGTTTTGGACAAGGAGAATCAAGTATTAATCAAAGTGGCGGCGGTGGTGGGTTATATGGAGGATACTCTGGATCTAATAATGCACCAGGCGGAGGTGGTTCAGGATATATCGGAAACCCGCTTCTATCAAATAAAAAAATGGTAGGTTATAATGTACCTACTAGTATTGACGAAGAAGATAAAACTGAAAATAGTTATAAGTATTCTGAAATACCCTTAAAAAATACTCCCAAAGCTGGAGATGGTTTTGTTAGAATTAAATTTCTAAGACATATTGTAGATTGAGAGAAAGGAGATAAAAGGAGTGAATAAATCATATTTAGCTAAATTTAATTTTATGAATTATAAGGGAGCTGAAGATATATCAATCAATTTTAATACACAGACTCCTGAATATTATATAGAAGAAATATCTACCCTACAGGGTAATAATATATATTTAAGAGAAGATCCAGATGACTATTTTAATTATTTCATTGAATCAGAAGGAGAAATGATTTATGCGGATAAAAATTTATCTGGATTATGCAGAGGATTAACTAATTTACTTCATACTGATGTAATTAACAAAGAAAAATTAAATTATCATTATGTAAAAAATTTACACACTGCTTTTGCTAATTGTTATACAATGCAAGAAAACCCTATCTCTGCAAAATATGTCAATTCAATGTATGGTACTTATTATAACTGTACCAATATAATAGGATCTCCATATATTAATGCCAATGTAAATAATTTAATTGGTACTTTTTATAATTGTCGAAATATAACTGGTTCTCCAGTGATCAATAAAAATGTTAGAATGACTATTGGTACTTATTATCAATGTGATAATCTTTCAGGCGGTCCCGCACCAAATGTATATTCTGTATCTATGGCAGAGATGTATTATAATTGTGATAATATTAGTGGTCATCCATCTAACTGTAATAATGCACTTGTAACAGCTTATGCTTATTATAAATGTCCTAATGTATATGGTACTTTTTATTGGGATACTGCAGTAGCAGACCAAAAAGAAACAGTAAATGCTAGATATATGTTTGCTGGCAGAAACACTGATCGTTATCTTAATATATATGTTAAACATAATCAGTGTATTCTTAATGCATTAATAAATTCTCCTGCGGGACATGGGCAAATTTATGAGAGACCATTAACTTGGACGCAATATACAGATAGCAATGGTTTTCCATATTATATCAATACAGAATATAAAACTAATATATATTGTGATTATAAAAGGATTAATATAAATAGTTTTAATTTTGATGAATTAGCTATGTCTGGAGAAGGTTTCTTATCACATTCTTATAATAATTTTGACTCTTATTATAAATATAATAGTGGAAGCTATACATATAATCAACAATATTATAATTACAATTATTATTATGATTTTAATTTTTATTTAGATAGATGGAAAGGATTTATAAATACACCTCCTGAATATTATAATCGAGCAATAGTATTGAATAGTTCTTTTGGGATTTATCTATATGTTGTTCGTAATTTACAAAAGCAAATAAATAATACTGGTTTAATAATAAATTCTACTTATTCTTGGTCTAACTCATATGATTCAAATAATAGATGCTATAATAATATAAGGACAGATTATAAATATATAGTAAATAATTATAATTTTTATTTTTATGATTATTATATGTATATAAAAAATTATAATTTAAATGAATTATATTTTGTTGGTGATAATCATTATAATATTAAGGTAGGCTTTTTGCCACAAACAGTAGAAGATAATATTATAAGCGATTTATCTCTTATTAATACTGCTTATCAAAATCGGTATTCTTTTATTCGTGGTGTTTTTGATAATAATAGTATTTTATATCCTATTGAAAGCCAAAATACTACTAATATGAGCAATAGTTTTATTTATTTTAATCCTGGTAATATTTATAGTAGTTTAGTTGGTAGCGTAAATTATATTTTATATAATGTTAGTGGTAGATATAATGTAGGAGGTACTGGTGGCTCTATTGTAAGTGAATTACAATTAACTAAATTATATAATAATGGAAATAATACAAAAATTATTCCAATATGTACTTCTTTAGTTCAAAATATGGCATATACTTATGCAGGACAATATATATTTGGAGATGCCATATGTAATGATAATGTTATTAATTTTTATTATGCATATGAAAATGCCAATATAGATAATAATATCCATTGTGGTCCAAAAGTAGAAATTATGGATGGAGCTTATAAAGATGCAGTAAGCACTTCAAATAAAACCAAATGTGGTATAAATGTACAATCAATGCGAAATACCTATGAAAATTATCGAGCTAGATATAGTAATAACACCAATACTAATAGAGAAATCACTATCAATATTGGAGATAAAGTTAGATATATTCAAAGTGCTTTTAAGAATACTATTATTAATATAGAGAATATTAAATTTAGTCCTAACACTATTAATGCAGCAGAATGTTATATGCTTAGCAGAGGAGTAGCTCCCGCAGGTATTACTGCAACTATACCACCTATGACAACTAATATATCTTGGTGTTTTTCTAGTTTAAATAATTTATATGACATTAATAATTTAGTAATAACTAATACAATTACAGATGCATCATTTGCTTTTAGACATACAAATATATCTTATCCATTAGATTTACGAACTTATAATATAGAATATGCAGAAAATATGTATGAGGGTTGTTATAACTTATTAGAAATTGGTAAAATTACTCAAATTAATATGTTAAATAATACATATGCTTATTGTTCTAACCTAAATTGGTTTAATTTTGCAAAAGATAATATTATTGAACTACATACATCTTATTTAGATGGAACTTTTGCTAGTGCTTGCGTTTTTAATGATATTAATAGTAATTTAAATACATTACATTTTCGTATATCTCCAACTAGTGGACGTATTTATATGAACCGTTGGGGTATACGTGTACAATATCTTAATGCATTAATATTTGAATTTAATGATTCTAATCATAGTTCTACTGAAATTAATACTAGAAGTTTATTTTATAGTAGTCGTATTAATTATCTTTATTTTAATGCAAATAATACTCTTCGTTTTAATATAAATTCATATTATTATTCAGATGATAGAAGATGGACATATGGATCTGATTTTATAGAAAATAGTCGTATAAATCATTTAATTGCAACTGTTCCAACTATTATATATTTTGGTCCAACATATTGGAATGATAGTGGACATTGTTTTTATAATAGTTATGTTAGCAATATGGAAAATATATGGTTCCAAGATTATATTATAGGATGGGAATTTTATAATCTTAGCGGTACTACAAGATTTAACTTTACATCAACTTGTACTATGAATGTACCCTATAATAGGCAACCAGATAGAGAATCTTTATGTCCTTATTGTAGTGATTATTTAGATTTCTATTTTAAATCACCAGACGATACTAGTAGTTATAGATCTTTATTAGTAAATATAAATGGAATAAATTGTGCTAGTCAAGCTAATTTTATTTTTGATTATAGAGGATGTATAGATCAAGAAATGCGTACTAATATTGAGTTTATTATTCGAGATGGTTCATTTTCTAGAGCAATGAAACAAAAATATTTTATTAATATATTAAAAGATGATAATAGTGATTTAACAGGATATATAAATTTATTTTTAAACTTAAGATATGCTAAGTCTTATGGTTGTAATTTCTATTATAGTAATAGCTTTGTTAACTTTAATTATCACTTATGGTTTAATACTGATTATGATACAGTTAATTATTATTCAAAATATCTACATTATATTCGTAATACAACTCAAGATAATCACTTATTAGGCATAACTATTATGAATTTTATTAGTAGACATCCTGTTGATGATCCAGGTAATGGTTTGCAAGCAATTTTTAATACTAGATTAATTGAACCTAATTCTTTATCTTTACCAAAATTACAAACAATTAGTTTAGGTTTCCCTGCTACAACAGTTGTTTATGAGAATAATGGTAATTATATAAGTAGAGAATGGTCTAACACAATTACCTTAGGAACAAGTTTTGTAACTACACCAGCAACTTTAAATCTATTTACCATATACACGAATGCTTTTTGGTTTAATCATTTACCACCAGCCGCAATAAATATTCTTACTAATACTTCTTTCACTGCTATTAATACTTTTTCGATTAATAGCTATTGTCAATTAAATAGGAATGCTTTTGATTTATTAGGTTGGTTACATAATTGCGGAAATGGCATTTTTAACAATATTCATAATTATACATATAATATTATATATAATTTTTCATCATATTATAATGATGCTCGAATGGATGGTGTTTTAAAAGCTGTTCTAAAAAAAGTGAATCAAGTAAATAGTAGTATTGTTTTAAATTCAGCTTATAAAAATAGTTACTATGACAACAATAGTTTTGCAGATTATCCTACTTCAAATATATTTAGTTTTATTTCTACATATGGTATTAGTAATTTTAATTATTCTGCAAATACATTTTTTAGGTCTTATGATCATGGAGCTTATCCAGTATTTAATAATAAACCAGTAATGAATAATTTTCATACTAACTATTGTCATAATAGCCTTAGTAATTTATTAACAAAATGGAAAGCAGTTAATCTATATGGATTATTTGGTACAGATTTAAATAATACTTGTATTCATTTCACCAATTCAGTTGGAAATGTAAATGCAATATCTAGTAATAATTTTATTACAATGAACCATCCTATTTTATTACTATATATATATAATAGTGATACTCATGTTAATGGCAAAATTTTTGGAGATATAACTTGGGATGTTAAAACAAAAGATTATAATTCTGGTGTATATAGTTTTAATTATTATAATATTGCTCATAATTTAAAAATTCTTTTTAACGCTCATGCATATTAAATAAAAAGGAGATAAAGATATGAAGAAAGCAGCTTATTTTAATTTTAAAAATTATAGATCAGCAGTTTTAATAAACATTTTACCAAGTGAACTAACTTATCCAACAAAGAATTATGTATTAGATGATTTTAGTTCTGCAGAAAGTGATGCACCTATTTATTTTACTCCACATGGAGAATTTAATTATTTATTCTATACTAACGAACCAATTTATTTAAATAGAAATTGCGTTGGTCTGGCTAAAGATTTAACCAAATTAAATTATTGTATTTTATTTAACACAAATTATTTTAATTACAAATATGTAACTAATATGCATACAGCCTTTACAAATTGTTTTAATATTACTAATCATCCAATTATGCCTAAAAATGTAGTATCTTGTTATGGTATGTATTATGATTGTCGTAATATTACAGGTTCTCCTAAAATTGGTAATAATACTCATAACTTAATAGCTACTTATTATAATTGTCAAAATCTTAATGGAACTATTCCAAATATTGCAGAAATAGATATGATGGTAGGTACATACTATAATTGTTGTAATTTAACCGGTGCACTTCCATCAGATATTCAAGCTAAATCAATGTATGAAGCATTTTATAATTGTTATCAATTAGAAGGACAGCCCTCTAATTGTAATAATGCTTTCATTACAATTAATACATATTATAACTGTCCTAATATATATGGAGAATTTTATTGGTGTCTTAATAGTTTTCATCAAGCTAAAAAAGTTAATATGACTAATATGTTTTATCATAGAGATTTTAATCAAATGTTAACTATTTATGCTTGGGAAAATTATGCAATAGCAAATGCACTTTTAAATTATTCTGCTGTACATGGTAATCTTTATGGGACTGGCGCAATAACTTGGACACAAACTGATACTTTAACTTACTATAATTCTCAATATAACACAAGATTAATTTTATTAGAAGATGGAGATGATCCTAATTTAGATTAATAAATTCCAAACTCCAAAATCAAATCGGAATTGCGGCCGGCTCCGTTTAGCCGATTGCTTTTTCTTCCATATAGCTAGTGCGGTGGCGGCGACCCACCTGGCGCCCGCAAGACATAAAAAAAGAAGGCTTAGAGATTTATTCTCTAAGCCTTTTTTCTTGTTTTATGCAGTAAAACTTAAAATATATAAAAGATCATCTTTCTTTAACTCAGCTACTCCTTTCCACTTCTCAAGAAGTGCACGGCTATCAAAACCTCTATCTGTAAGAATAGCAAAATTATTTTTTGTTGGGTGAATCTCAACATCAATATCCTTATCAATAGCAAGAATATCTTGTTTAAAGAATTCAGCTTGTAAGCGGTCAGGACAATCAAAATCAAACATCCAATGTTTTGTTGCTGCACATTCTTTCTGTGCAGCTATTGCGGCAACCTTACCCTGAATTGATGCAGAATTTGTATCTGGATTATCAATTAAATAATGTACAAGTGCTTTGTTAATTTTCTTGGGATCTCGTGCATTAACTGAGTAATACATTCTTGACTCTTCACCTGTCATACCCTGCTGAGCAAAATGAATAAATTCATTTATTAAAACAGGATCATTCATAGAACGTATAGTTAAAAAAGCTTTTCTTCTTTGTTTAAAATCTTCAACATTCTTGTTATCCTTGTTACGAGAAGTAAAGAGGACAACATGAACTTCATCTGTATATTTTTCTGTATTCCATTTATAATTTTTCATTTTATCAGTCCTCTATTTTATTTCCGGTTCTACTATCAAAAACCTCTTTGTAATTAATCATAACTGTATATTTTCTTTTATCCGGGGGTGCGTAATAATAATCTCCCAGTTCATCAGAATAAAACCAAGTTCTTGCTACCACACTATAGGGCCAGCGATCTGCTAACTCAAAATCATTATATGAAATACAAGGTGGATCACCGACACCATATACATCTCTTACTAACGATCTCGGATAATTCTTGAGAAAATCATTAAATTCTTCATAAGAAACACTTTTTAAAATAGGCTCTACATTATAATAAAATTCTTGTGATTCCATTTTTTACTTCCCTTTAACTATATGTTATCTTTGGTCCACCCAGAGTACATAGACAAACCCCGCTCCCGCCATTGCTTGGATGGTTACTACAATGTCTACAAGCTTCCGGTATATCGTCTCTATTTCGTTTATCTATATCCCATATTATATCTTTCACTATTGTGTCAACCCAATTAGAACTTATATATGGACCTAAGATGCCGGAGGCTAGTAGATTTTCAAGGGTATCCTTTTGTTCATCAGAAAGACTATACCAACGCTTATATCTATCTCTATCGTCAGCATCTTTCTGAAGAACATCACCTAGCCAATCAAGACTCATCTTTCTTGACCTTTTTATCTACATAAGTAGAAGGACAATACTGCTTCATCCACTCATCTGCGGAAAGCTTCTTCATATGCTGGAAAGTCTTCAACCACTTGCGGTCGTAGCTCCTGCGCTCCACAGGGGTCAGCGCATCCTGCGCATTAGTTCCAAATAATCTCCATCCTTTAGGCATTCTTGTTTTCATATACATTTTCTCCTTTATATTGAGTTAATTATTTACGATATACTAGGCTCGTTATACATGGTGCTCGAATCCGGATTTGAACCGGAATTGTTTTCGTTGAAGGAAAATGTCTTAACCGTTTGACTATTCTAGCTATCTTGTTTGATAAGTTGCTGTCCGAGCCTATTCGCAGGGGTGGCTGGATTCGAACCAGCGACATATGCAGGTGTCAAAGACCTGTGTCTTGAGCCACTTGACGACACCCCCAGGGTTGCCGCATAAAGCGGCTTAAATCAAGTATTTATAAGTGAAGTCACTTGAGTATCTATTGTAAGATGCTTTCTCAAGAGAGATATCTGCAATCTGGCAAGACTCCATAAATTTCTTTATCTTTTCTACTCTTGCCTTCTGCTCATCTGTATCTTCATCAAGATACTCCCAGTCATCATCCCACTCAATTCTTACTTTTGAGGGGTCAAGGTGATAACCTTTTTCATCAATGATGACATCTCTTGTGTAGAACCCAAGATAAAACTTTGAGCAATACTTCTGAAGATCCGGATCCTTAAGGTCTAACTTTGAGATTTCGTGAGTGTAGTTATACCATCTGTTATTGAACATATCAAGGTCAAGAGATTCTCTTGAAGTAGCAACAAAGCCATTCTTGAAAGTAATCTTGACATTAAGATGTAAGTAACGCTCACGCTCGATGTTAAGATCCATCATAGTCTCGCTAAGTTCATAGCCCTGATTTAATTCAAAAGCTATGGCACGAAGCACATCATATGTGAATGCGGAAACGGTGCTGAGAGCTACTAACCTGTCGATATACTGACGAGCATCACCAACAAGATTATCTTCCATATACTCTCTTACTTCATCTCCGGTAGGTGTTCCAATTATGAAATGATAATGGAAACGACCCGGTCTATTTAACAGATAATCATTAAGTCTATTAACTTCATTACAAGTTACAACGAAAAGTTTCTTTCCGCCATCAACACCATCAAACAGAGATAATAGATTCTCCTGCGGATTGATGTCACCATCTTGTCTGGTCTTGAAAGTCTTTTCGAACTCATCAAATAATACGATACATTCCTGTTCGATTGAGCCTATGAAGTCTTCAATTCCGGGGTAGGGTGTATCTACAATAAGCAGAGGTAAGTTGAGCTTACGACCATCTACCGCAAGCTGACGAGCAAACATTGATTTACCAACGCCCTTAGGTCCTGAAAGGATAATACCTAAGTTACGATCGCCTTTTGTGAATGTATTCATAACCTTAGCCACTTTTCTGCCATAAGGTCCATATATCTTTTCGTGTACTATTAAATCATTATGAACTGTAAGGTAGAAACCTTTGAACTGGCTAAATTCTACTTTATAAGTGAGTGCGGGAAGGGTCTTGTAAGTTTTAACCTCTTCACCATAAACCATATAGTTACTACCTGCATTTACGATATTCATATCCTTTTATCTCCTTTGTCTCAAGTTAACACTGTCATACATTTATTCTGAAGAGTACCATATTTATTGATATCACAATAAATGTCTTTTACAATATCTTCTTTATGTAAATCTATATTGCGGAAACCAGTACAACCCCAATAAGTCATTAAACTCGTTGGCTGTTCAGTTATTTGATACACATAAACTCGCTTTGCATTGGCATATGCATATCCCTGTTCCCAATTAGTTCCAGCAGTACTTTCTCTACCGATAGAGATGACTACCATTGCATCTGCATTATCTATTGCTTCCACATCAGCATTAAAGACTTTTTCTGCCCATTCCTCTTGACTCATATCCCAAGCATTAGGAATCTGAAGTTCAAATGGAGCATATACTTCTATCTGTTGTGAACGCAATCCTTTTGCAATATTGGTTAATAAGGTTCTGTGTTCTGCTGAACAAGGTCCAGCTAAATAGATTTTCATTTTTGTTCTCCTTTACTTTTAATAAGTTCGTGATGGGGATCGAACCCACACCTAAAAAGCCCCTAACGGAGTACGATTCCGTATCTTCGGTTTGGAAGACCGATATGTTATCCATTTACACTACAGGGACATAAGCAGGTAACGGACCATGATTCCGTATCCCCGAGTTGGCAACCCAGAATTTTAACCACTTAAACTACACCTGCATTTATTTATATTTTTTCCCAATCTTCATCAGATATAGTTTTAATATCTTTTTTTCGATAGGGAAGGTTATAAGCTTTACACCATTTACAAATAGCTTTATCACTAACTCCATATTGTTCTGCTATTTTTGTAAAAGGGATATTTCTAATCATATTTTTAAAATCTTCTCTTGAAGGTCTTTCACATTTTTGTTGGATTTTATGTCCACAAGGAACACAATAAGTAGATTGACTATCTTTTAATATTGCTCCACATAGTTTACAATAATGAGCTTTAACCCTATTTTGCTGTCCGCCTTCTAAAATATTATAGCCATTTGGAGATAAAGAATTATATTGTTTAATATATTGTTTTTCTAACTCGTCTAATTCTTTTTCATTACATTCTTGTAAAATTTCCCAAACAAAATTTTCTTTTCCATATTTTCGTATTGCATGATGTAGAGCTGAATTATACGAAACATCTTTTTCACAAAAAGACTTATAGAAATGGTCTTTAATTCGTCTATCTATATTAATAGACTGACCAATATATATTTTTCCATTGACTAAATTAGTTATTTTATAAATTCCTATCATAATTTAATTCTCCTTTTATTATTTTTTCTATTATTATATAAAAATAATAAAAAGAAAATTTCGAACTCTTGCCCAATATTTTTTAAAAATTTTGATTAAGACAACCACATCGCAATGATGGAACTTAATCTCACTGATAAATGTCTTCTCTATCAATTTTTTATTGTTTTCTTTCTACCAGCTGTATTAGACTTACTAACAATAATGGTTTTAATCGGAGTGGCGGGACTCGAACCCACGGCATCGTGATCCCAAATCACGCATTCTACCAACTGAATTACACCCCGAAAAAATATTTAGTCGCTTCTCCGTAGTCTCTTGTTATAACGGAATTCGGCATGCCATAACTAGCTTCTATCTTTTCAGTCTTGTATCAACACCAAGAGGACTAAATATTTACTGACTCTGGTGGGACTTGAACCCACACGTCTCAAGGACCACGGATTTTAAGTCCGTTGCGATCTACCTATTGCGCCACAGAGCCATACGCAAACCAGTTTGGATATTCATATGTTCTATACTGGGCACGAACGAATACCCAAACCCGTAAGCTCAAATAAATGAAGAAAATGCCTAAAAGCCCTTCCCCTCCTTGTATGCATTAAACCAATATAAAAGAGGTTTGCTGCGTGTGCCCTATTTATTACTCTATTACCTCTCCGGTAACAGACTCTGCCTTATTAGCTTCCTCAGCCTTACGATCTGCCAAGACTTCCTGCTGGAGTTTATACTCCTTAGCCAGCTGAATCTTATACTGGCGGGCTGCCGCACGATTCATAAAACCATTAAAAATATCTCTCTTACTTACATAATCCTGTCTGCGTGTGCTTTTCATCTTTTTTCTCCTTTTATTTCCTTTCTCATTTTCTATATATATTATAACAAAAATTTTTTAAAAAATCAATCGTGTTTACATTGTATAGATTTGCTGAGAATGTTTACTATCTCTGTTGACTCCTTAGAGCCGGTGTTAACAAATAACTTAAAAGTAACATCATCGCCTGAGAAGAAAGCATCTGCATAAAGATTTCTTTCAAGCTTTACTGTTGCACCTGATATTTCTACCTTATAATCAGTACTATTCTCACAATAAGCTGAAACAATAGGCTGATCGAACATTAAGGTAATTATAGTACCCTGTGAACTATGGAATACTGATCTACTATGCTTGCATTTAATTTCAAATACTTTAGCAGTACCATTCCAAGCCTGAGGTACACTGTAATCAATAGTCCAGCAATCACCTGAACCGCTACCAGACGCATACACGCCTTCCGCAAGTTCTTCATTATCATATATAATTGGACTTTCGTAACCTTTCATAATTCCTCCTTAATCATCATCAAATTCATCACGCAATTCATTAAAAAAAGGATATGTAGTAAGTCCACCAATAAAGCCAAGAAAAACAAGAGCAAAATAAAGTACATATCGCATATCCAAAATCTCCTTTTGTATTAAATTGTGCGGGTGCCCGGTGGGGCTCGAACCCACATCCTCTTGAGTCACATTCAAGCACTTTACCAATTAAGCTACGAGTACAGTCCCCCGTGCGGGACTCGAACCCGGCATCTCCAGATTGAAAGTCTGGTGTCACTTCCTTTAGACCAACGGGAGTTATCTAGGCTCATTTCTTTTCCTCTTCAAATGGCAAATTTGATGTAATAGAATGCAAAATTGCTGCATGAGCCTAATATTAATGGAGCTGATGGGGATCGAACCCACACGATATTTACATATCGCCGGATTAAAAGTCCGGTGCCATACCTTTAGGCGACAGACGCATTAATTAAAAAAATCGTTTATCACACTTTCGTTTTCGCTTAAACATAATCTTTTTACTTCCTTTCTCATTTTCTATAAATATTATAACAAAAATTTTATTAAAAATCAACTTTAGTGAGCGAGGTGAGATTCGAACTCACAAAATCCAGTTTCTAAGACTGGTACCTATGCCATTCGGTTACTCGCCCAGATGCGGGATTCAAAGACCGATTCCCGCAGAAAAGAGGTTGTTGGGGAACTTCCCCAATGAGAAAATATATACAAACAGGACGATAGTCAGCCACGAGATTTCTTAAATCTGTTCTCTTGATTTTATCAAGGAGGTGTAATGCACCCTGCTATGGACCTCTACCCTTTGTCCTGAAGTTGCGGGAGTGGGAGTCGGACCCACGTTACACAGCTTATGAGGCTGGGCTGGAACCACCTCCAGTCGATCCCGCTACATCATTTGAAACATTTAGGTGTGTTTTTATACCAAAAGGCTTTAACTTGCTATTACGATTTAACCTCCACATATTATTCCCCAATAGCTTAGGGTCTATGATTTGGTGCCATTCCCTTGCGGGTTTGTGCTCTTCTCACGTAGTGTCCTACTCCTTAGATGATGGATACTTTTAATCCTACATTCCTAAATATTTCTTTTTTTTCACGATGCATTTATCTTCTTTTTCGCCTAGAATAAGTTAAAAATTGCTGTATGCACCGTAAAATTTTGAGAGTTTTCAGCAGATGCTCGACCTTGCTCTCTTCAAGACCATCTCAGATTTATTCTTAGAACAAATCTTTCTGTTAGCCGCCATCTGCCTAGCTTCCACTTGTTTAGTTTTGACCAAACCCAACCAATAAAACATCGTAAGCTTACTTTACAATTCAGTTGTATTCCTTCCAACAACCTGAGGGAGTAATGCCCCTAAGCGATATGTTTTTCTATTCTTACCTTGGTTTACAAGCCAGTTAGAAAGGAAAACATCGATAAAACTAATTATTTCTCGCTAGATGTCAGTTTTTTACTTGTCTCCAGCACCTAGTTTTGCAAGCCGATTGTTGAGCATCTTTTGGTGATCAACTCCTACTCAATCTCAACGCACAAGCGAGTATGACGGGACTTGAACCCGCGACCTCTAGAGTGACAGTCTAGTATTCTAACCAACTGAACTACATACCCGATACTTTATAACCACCCACCATGGGATTCGAACCCACATCTTTTGATCCGTAGCCAGACGTTCTATCCGTTATACTAAGCGGGTATATTCAAGTCGGGAAGAGAGGATTCGAACCTCCATATACGGTCTCCTTAATGACATTGAGAAAAGTCGCTGTCTGTGTCTTTGCCAAGACACGCTCTTATACGCGCCTCTACCATTGGGCTACTTCCCGAAGTCGGCAGGGTAGGACTCGAACCTACGGTGTTTACCACGTGGGTGCGGGATTTACAGTCCCGTGCAGTCGCCGCTGTGCCACCTACCGTTAGTTTTAAAGGGGTGGCGTGGTCCGCATCGTTGAGAGGCGTGCCACCCTCATTTTTTTGTTTTTTATTTCTTTCTCATTTTCTATAATTATTATATCAAAAATTTTTAAGAAAATCAACTAAGAGATTGTCACTTGGTGACATATCTCTTAATTGCTGCGTCAACCGCATCGTATCTCTTATCGTTAAGAGTCTCTACTAAGCACTCGAATGGATCGAGCTTGCCTGAAAGAACCATCTTAACAATAGCAGCTGAGAAACCGCTAACCAGAGCGACACCGAGGTCATTCTGCATAAGAGGTACTGTATTTGTACGAGAATTGATGTTCCAGAATACTAAACGAGGAAGCTTGTAGCCTGCTCTTTCGTATCTTCTCTTAATCTCGTCAAATAACTTCACTGAAGGTGCGTTCCAATTACCATACCAGCCACCGCGTGTAGCGCCATCAAATTCCATATCTGATAAGATAAGAATGTTCTTAGGAAGATCCTTCTGAGCCATTCTATTTCTTACAGCTAAATCAAGAATAAGATTGAATACAGCTTCAACATTGGTATTTGAGCACTCGTCATATCTCTGTAAGAGCTTAGCCTTATCTGCAAGAGTCTTGCATCCAGACATATCTACAAACTGAGGACGAGAGCTGAAGGTAATGAACTTATCCTTGAAGGCACCTGTACATCTCTCTGCAAAGTACACAGAAAGTGCTGATGCTACATCAAGAGCTGTAGTATCACCGCTAACACGAGAAGTCATTGAACCTGAACCATCTCTAACGCAAATGGTAGAACCATCGCCCTTTACATAGTCAGGAAGTGCCTTCCACATAGCCTCAAGCGCTGCTACATCTTCATTTGTGTTTCTCCAGTAGCTGCATACTGCACGATCTACCTTAGTAAAGATTTCGTGAGGGAAAAGTGTTGAAGCGTTGATCTTTGCTTCACCCTTCTGCAATGCGTTTAAGTAAGCCTGTCTACGATCTGCATCGTGACGCATAAACGCATCCTTGTAGTTAAGGTTAGCCTTTGAAGGAACTGCTTCGTAGTCGATCTCGTCCCAGTCATTGCTTGACATCTTAACTTCGATTACATCGATGTAAGCACGAAGCTTAGATAACATCTTACGATATACCTTAGGTGATAAGCCTAACATCTTTATCCAATTGCGGGCTTCCGCACGAGTAGCCTGAGAGCTTGCGTTCTCTGAAGGCATCCACTTAGCGAGTAAGGAAATGCTCTTCTTCTGCTCATAATTGGTCATATCCTGAGTTAAAGTTTCCCATACAAGCTTAGCGACATTGTCACGAAGTGCAGGTACCTTTGCTAACTCCAGAACATCATCGAAACGACCATAGTCCGCAATTATAGGTAAGAACTCCTTTACAAGATCAGGCATCTGACCTGCAAGCCAGTTCATACATACTCTAAACAGTCTACGCTCACCGGCACCACCACGCACATCACGAGCGAAGAATAACCACTTTAAAGCTACTCTTGGAGTTTCCTCTAAAGAACGCTTAAAGTCACCGATTATTTCGCCGGCTGTACGATTACGATAGCTGGATATCTTGAAGTTCATATCAAGAATAGCCTTGCCGGAAGTAGCATATCCTAATGCACCATTTTCTGTTACTGATACATTACCGATTTCATTTTCTAACTTGTTTACAAATAATTCGTAACCCATTCCTTTTATCTCCTTTTCCTAGATACATTTCTACTATTGTTGTTGTTAATATCTAAATCGCCCCTACGGGAGTCGAACCCGTATCTTCAGATTGAGAGTCTGAGATCCTAAACCTTCTTAGACGAAGGGGTGAAAAAAGTGAGTTTTCTGTTTTTCTTACCATTGGTACATAAAACTCACAAACAAACCAATCTCACACTAAGGGTAAAAAGATGAAACGCAAGGGGATAGCATTTCTATAAGAATAAGTTGGGAATTGCACCCAAAAGTCTATTTATATTCCTACTTAGCTATGAGAGGTACTTGATATGACATCATAACTTTTCGCATATAAACTCAACCCACTAATCTTATTCAGTTTTTACTCAAAGCACAAAAATAATTTCAAATTCTTCTTAAAAGTATAATTGTTTTTAACATAGGCTTGAAATAATTTTCTGGTTGCTGTGTGTGCTTTAGACATAAATAATAAACAAATGGGGGGTTTAACCTTTGAGCCACCCCCGAAGGTGTGAAATAAAACTGTACAGTTCATAGGGTGATCTAGAATTCCTATGGCGTCAATTTATCGACTACGCTTACGGATACTGCAGGATACACTGGATACTTCAGTCAGTATCAGCTCTGTGGCGAATGACCATTATACACCATTTACTTCCCACATACTGTAGGTTCGGTGAACCACATATTTATTACTTTTCCCTCTTTGGCTTATCTTCTACTCCGTTGCAACGATTTCCTTCGAAGAACTCTCTGATAAAGTAATCAACATTTGAGTTGCATATTGCCGTTAAATATTTAATATCCATTTTCTATAAATATTATAACAAAAATTTTTATTTTTGTCAAATATTCTTTTTCTTTATTATTTCTTTTCTCATTTTCTATAATTATTATAACAAAAATTTTTTAAAAAATCAAATCAAATTATTTACCCAGTTGAGTTTTTACCCACCAGTCGTGAAATTCCTCAACTGTCCTTATTGGTTTTCTGTCTCTGCCAAAGAAAATGTGAAGTGTATCTTCCGCACACATTTTCTCAAACCATTCAAGAGCATCTTCCCAAGACCAATAACTAATAAAATCGTGAATGTCATACATATCACTGAAATATTTAGTAAAAAACTTACGCTGTCTTGTAGGAAGCTCTACATCAATAGGTACTTTGCGTAAACGATGAACAGATCTGCGTTTACCAAATCTTGCTCCGCCACGCTGATTATCTTTAGTTACGGGGTGTTTTTTATAAGAACGACTCATTGATTTGCACTCCCTTTCTCATTTTGTATAATAATTATAACAAAAATTTTTTAAAAAATCAAATCATATATCTTTTCTCTCGTGCTTTTTTATTAAGCTCGTTCTTAAACTTGCGGGCAGCAGAGAGAGAATTCCAAGAGAAGATCAAAACATCAGTCTCTATGTGATAATTAAGATAATCTACATGAAATTCATCAATAAGTAGTTTAACTAAATTGTCCACATCTACATCAAAAATTTTGAGTATATGTGCCCAATTTCCAGAGTTATTACCTAAGTCCTTTAGACAATTTACATAATATACTCCGGATCCGCCTTGCCACTCCTCTGCTACATATAATTGCATAATGCCCTCCTTAGAACATCTTAGCTACAAGTTCTTTTAATCTCTGCTTTTCCTCGTCAGTTGCTTCAACTTTCTGTGCGGGAGCTGCAGGTGTAGGGAACGCACTAGCTGTAGCTTCCACGCTCGCAGTGGCTGTCCCGCCGCCAATAACATCTTTAGCACAGGTCAAAGCGACCTTAATCTCAATCTGCTCTCCGTTCTCAACAAACGGGATACGGATCTCCTTATCATTTACAAAAGCTCCCTCAAATACTTCGAGGATCTTTTCCTTAACCTTGTCTTTACTAATAGCACCTTTAGCCATTACCTTAAACCTGCCCTTCTTTCAAATTCATCGAGTTCTGCCGGAGTGAAGCTATTCATATCAATTCCGTGATTAGCTACAACAGCATAAATATCATTAAAATATTCTAACTGCTCATTTCTGACTTCATTTGCGGCAGCCAGGATCTTAGCTCTCCTTGTGGTAACCTGATCTTCCATACCTTCACTTTCCATCATATACAGATGATAAGCTGAACCAATGTTTAACATAATCTTCACTCCTTTTCTTTATTGATTTTTATCTCTTTCTCATTTTCTATAATAATTATATCAAAATTTTTTTAAAAAATCAATTAAGCTTCGGTGAACTCGTGATACTTATCATTAAGTAAGCCTTTTTCCTTTATTTTCTTTGCGGTTTCGCCATACTGGACGCACATATTACAGCCATTGCCTCGCATACAGCGGCGGCCGCATGTAAGTCTTCTCTCAGCAAAACCATCAAGAATATCACGATTATCTATTGTTTCATTAAAATCGCTGATAATTTCTCCAAGATTGCCAGCCCAGCCTTCATCCTTATAGATTCTTGCCATAGTCACAGATGCATTTGGATTCTGAATATTTAAGAATTCAAGTACATCAACATAAGGTTCATACTCTTTAATGTCGTCAGGACGAATAAAGAATTTCTGCATAGCTGGAGTATTGATAAATGAACTCTGTGCGATATGAGGGATCACGCGGATATTATGATCGTCTCCAACTATCTTTCTTACTATTGGTAGATCAAATCCTAATTCCTCTACAATATAAAAATCAGAAGCTCCTTCTTTATAAAAGCCGTTTAGAGTATCCCAAGAACGAACATAGTCCGCATAAAAATATTGCATTTCATTCTCGCGCATTAGCTTAAGTAGACGAGGCCCGTAATCGCTTAATCTATAAAAGCAAAAAACAACTTCAATTTCGGGATTCTCTTTGCAAAATTGAACATAACTACTGATTTTGTTGTTGTCCAAAAATTGTGGTATTTCTTCAATCTTGATAACAAACCTGTGATTATGAAATTTCTTCATAAACTCGAACACGGTGCCATCGTTATTTTCATTAATGATTAACTCTTGAAATTTATCAAGATATTCAGGCTTATCATGATTGTACTTAGTTACTTCTGTTGAATAAATCATACTACCTCCTTACAAAAATAAGGGAGTCATTACTGACTCCCTAAAGTTAGCTACTTAATCAAATTAAGCCAGCTTGTAGCACATCTTCTTGTCGGCATTCTGCTCCTTTACAGCCTTGCCAGCCTCGATGAGTCCCTTCATACGAGCGATAACCTTTGCTCTTGTTACATCCTCAAAGCCCTCGATTGCATCAGCGATAGCATCGGGAGTCTGAAGCTCACCGGTAAGAGTTGCAAGAATAGCATCTGTAAGTCCATCAGACTCTACCTTCTTCTCAGCTGCCTTCTCCTTAGCCTTGATAGCCTTATTCTCTAACTGGAGGATCTTAGTATCACAAAACTCTACAAGATCATCTCTACCTGCTGCGCCTACGATTTCTCTAATGTCTGCAAAAATTTCTGCCTGAGTAATTTTCTTCTCTGCCATTTCTTTTTTCTCCTTTTAATTTGTGTAATATTTTTTTTATTTTCTGTAATTATTATAACAAAAATTTTTTAATTTTTCAAGTCCCTTGTTTCAGGGCTGAAACCAACTGTGTGAAAGCCAGATTGGCTTCCGAATCTTCCCAAGCTACAGTAACCGGTTCAACTGGATTAATGCTAATTACGCCAAGATAAGAAGCACCATCAACAGCAAACTTTCCTCTTGAAACTGTAACTCCGCCTTCAACATTTAAAGCTCTATGACAAAACTCGGCTATATCTGTTAAAGTATTCATAGTAATTACTTCTTTCATTTCTTCTCCCCTTTCTTATTTTCTATATATATTTTATCAAAAATTTTTAAGAAAATCAACTGACAATGAACTGACTGGTTTCTAATTGAAGATCAGCCAGAGTTAAGTCTTTTAAGTGTGTATATGGTATACGGATTAAGGGGATATTATTATCCTTACACCATTGATTTTTAATAATATCTCTCTCTTGTT
>JAEEGL017039336.1_pt1 | contig 19837 bp, 14 predicted proteins | sample 9134231 | NCBI WGS metagenome assembly JAEEGL01 (sample SAMN16246548, study PRJNA631951) | gut metagenome | biome: gut microbiome; feature: rumen; material: fiber-attached | host: Bos | place: Iran: Karaj | collected 2018-10 | reverse complement strand
GTGAATGGAAGATATCCAGCATGATGTCAACGGCAATTACGGCGCATCGCAGATCCAGGTTCTCGAAGGTCTGGAAGCTGTCCGCCGCCGTCCCGGCATGTATATCGGTTCAACCGATTCCCGCGGTCTGCATCACCTGATTTATGAGCTTGTCGACAATTCGATCGACGAAGCCATGGCGGGATTCTGCGACCATGTCATCATTACGATCCACGAAGGCGAGACCGTGACCGTCTCGGATAACGGGCGCGGCATTCCTGTCGGTTTTCATGAAAAAACAGGAAAAGACGCTCTTGAAGTCGCTCTGACCATCCTGCATGCCGGCGGCAAATTCGGCGGCGGCGGTTACAAGGTGTCGGGCGGTCTGCACGGTGTCGGGCTTTCCTGTGTAAACGCGCTTGCGGACAAACTGACTGTAGAAGTCCGGCGCGAGGGAAAGATCCACCGGCAGAGTTATGAGCGCGGTATTCCCGTCACCGGTGTCGAGATTGCGGGAGAATGTCCCCTTGATAACACGGGGACAACCGTTACATTCCATCCGGATCCGGAAATCTTCGACGAGGTGCGTTTTGAATTTGACAAGCTGAAATCCCGTCTCAGAGAACTTGCGTTTCTGAACGCTGGCGTCAGGATCACTGCGATCGATGAGCGTCAGGACAGCAAAACCGAGCGTGATTACTGTTTCGAGGGCGGTATCCGTTCGTTCGTTTCCCATTACAACAAGAACAAAGATGTCCTCCATCCGGATCCCGTCTATTTCAGCGCCAAGCGGATCGAAGACGGCGAAGAGACTGCGACCGTTGAAGTTGCAATGCAGTGGAACGATGGTTACAATGAGGACATTTATACCTACGCGAACAACATCAACACGCATGAAGGCGGATCGCATCTCGAGGGATTCAAGCTTGCCCTGACCCGTGTGGTCAATGACTACGCAAAGCGTTCCAATCTTCTGAAGGATAAAGACGGTTCCCTTTCCGGCGAGGATATCCGTGAAGGGCTGACTGCAGTTATTTCAGTCAAGCTGCAGGAACCGCAGTTTGAAGGCCAGACAAAAACCAAGCTCGGAAATGCCGATATCCGGCCACTGGTCAGCAATACCGTCACTAAGGGGTTGAATCAGTTTCTCGATGAGAATCCCGCAATCGGCAGGGTCATCGTAGACAAGTGTCTGACCGCTTCGCGAGCCAGAGAAGCCGCGAGAAAAGCGCGCGATCTGACCCGGCGCAAGACTTCGCTAGAAGACAACCGCCTCCCCGGGAAGCTTGCGGATTGTCAGGAAAAGGATGCTTCCAAGTGCGAAATCTTTCTCGTAGAGGGCGATTCCGCAGGTGGTTCCGCCAAGATGGGACGCAATCCGAAATACCAGGCGATCCTCCCGCTGCGCGGCAAGATTCTCAACGTGGAGAAGGCGCGGCTGGACCGCATGCTCTCCAGCGAGACGATCCGTTCCATGATCACAGCATTCGGCGCCGGCATCGATACCGAATTTGACGAGTCGAAACTACGCTATCATAAGATCGTGTGCATGACGGATGCTGATGTGGACGGAAGCCATATTCGCATTCTTCTGCTGACTTTCTTCTACCGTCACATGCGGCCGCTTGTGGAGAACGGGTACGTCTATATCGCTCTTCCCCCGCTCTACAAAGTCAAACGAAACAAGTTCCTTCGTTATGTCTACACCGATGAGGAGCTTGATGAAACTCTGAAGGAGATCGGAAACGATCCAAAGCCTGACATACAGCGCTATAAAGGTCTCGGTGAGATGAACCCGGAACAGCTCTGGGAAACAACCATGGACCCCGAGAACCGTATCATGCTGCAGGTTACCGTAGAGGATGCCGTGGAAGCAGACCGTCTGTTTACTCTTCTGATGGGAGACAAAGTCGAACCGCGTCGCGAGTTTATCGAACAGAACGCGAAGCTGGTCACCGATCTGGATGTTTAGTGAGGTGTTGAAAAGATGAGCGAAACAATTCGTCCGATCAATCTCGAACACGAGATGCAGAAAAGCTTTATCGCATACGCTATGTCCGTCATTACGAGCCGTGCGCTCCCGGATGTACGCGACGGTATGAAGCCGGTCCACCGCCGGATCATGCATACGATGGAAGAGCTCGGCGTAACGCCGGATAAGCCGACCCGTAAGAGCGCCCGTATCGTCGGCGACTGTATGGGTAAATACCATCCGCACGGAGACAGTTCCGTATATGACGCTATGGTCCGCCTCGCACAGGATTTCAACACCCGTTATCCGCTCGTGGACGGTCAGGGCAATTTCGGCTCCGTCGACGGCGACGGCGCTGCGGCAATGCGTTATACGGAAGCCCGTCTGACGAAGATCGCGATGGACCTGATGCGCGATATCGAAAAGGATACCGTGGATTTCCAGCCGAACTTCGACGGATCACAGCAGGAGCCAACCGTTCTTCCGGCCAGATTCCCGAACCTTCTCGTCAATGGAAGCAACGGCATCGCCGTCGGTATGGCGACGAACATGCCGCCTCACAATCTCGGGGAATCCATTGACGGTCTTGTCGCTCTGATCGATAATCCTGACATCACAAGCGATGAACTCATGGCTTATATTCCAGGACCCGATTTTCCGACCGGCGCGATCATCCTCGGTAAGCAGGGGATCGCTCAGGCATATCGGACAGGCCGCGGCAAGATCTATGTGCGGGCACGCACTGAGATCGAGCAGATGAGTGCCTCAAGAAGCAGGATCATCGTGACGGAGATTCCATACCAGGTCAATAAGGCGAATCTTGTCTCGAGAATCGCGGATCTCGTCCATGAAAAGCGGATCGAAGGCATCAGCGACCTCCGTGATGAAACAGACCGCAAGGGCACGCGTATCGTAATTGAGCTTAAGAAAGACGTGAATGCGAGCGTTGTTCTGAACAACCTGTACAAGCACACTGACTTGCAGACAACGTTCGGCGTGATCAACCTTGCTCTGGTCAACGGCGAACCGAAGATCCTGACACTGAAGGAGATCCTCTACTACTATCTTGAGCATCAGAAGGAAGTCGTTACCCGCAGGACCCGCTTTGATCTCGGAAAGGCGAAAGCCCGTCTCCATCTGATTGAAGGCCTCCTGAAAGCCCTTGACCATATCGATGAAGTCATCCGGATCATCCGCGGAAGTGAGAACGCGAATATTGCAAAGGACCGCCTCTGCGAACGATTCGGCTTCTCCGAAGCGCAGGCTCAGGCGATCCTGGACATGCGTCTGCAGCGTCTGACCGGTCTCGAGCGCGAGAAGCTTCTTGAAGAGGAAAAGCAGCTGGTCGAAAGAGTAGCGTACTTAGAGGCAATCCTGGCAAGTGAACACCGCCTGATGGAAGTCATCAAGGAAGAAGCGCTGGACGTCAAGGCACGTCTCAGTGACAAGAGACGTACGGAAATCGCGCCGATGCCGGACGATATCGAACTGGATGACATCATCCAGGAAGAGCAGATGACCGTTACCATGACGCATTTCGGCTACATCAAACGTACCTCCACCGAGGTGTTCAAAGCGCAAAACCGCGGCGGCAAGGGTGTCAAAGGACAGGCGACCCGCGATGAGGACTATGTCGAAAGGATGCTTGTATCCAGCACGCATGCCCCGATCATGTTCTTCACCAATTTCGGAAGGGTATACCGCATCAAGTGCTATGCGATTCCGGAAGCCGGCCGCACCTCAAAGGGAATCCCGATTGTGAACTTCCTGCAGCTGCAGACCGGTGAGAAGGTCACCGCGATGTTCGTTGTTCCCCGTGAAGTGGAAGAACACGGGTATATCGTGACCGCCACACGCCGCGGACTGATCAAGAAGACACGCGTGTCCGACTGCACCAACATCCGCAAAGGCGGATTGCTTATGCAGACGATCCGCGAGGGGGACGAACTGATTGCATGCGAGATGAGCAACGGTGACGATGAGTTCCTGATGGCATCCCGGCTCGGCAAGTGCATCCGGTTCCGGGAAGCTGATGTCCGACCGACCGGGCGTGGCGGAATGGGTGTCCGCGGCCTCAACCTGGCGGATGATGACATGCTGATTGATATGATCAAAGTGATCCCGGGCGGTATGCTGCTCACGGTTACGGAAAAAGGTCTCGGCAAGCGCACGCCGGAAGATCAGTATTCCAGCCAGGGACGCGGCGGCAAAGGTATCCTCGCGATGAAAGCAAGTGACAAAACTGGCGGACTTGCCGCTCTTCGGATGACAGAAGATGGCGAGGACGTCCTCCTGGTCCGTAGCGACGGCGTTACAATGCGTACGCCGGTTGATCAGATTTCGATCATCGGGCGCAATACGCAGGGCGTACGGCTGATGTCCCTTGAGGAGGGCTGCACGATTGCCTGTGTCGCGCTTCTGCCTCATCAGGAGTTCTCAGAAGACGAGGAGTCCGAAGGTTCTGCACCGGTTCAGGATGCAGACACGAACGGTTCCGAACCGGATGAAACACCCGCTGAATAACAATTATGTATCTTGCATCACGCGTCTCCCTCCTGCGAGGGGGACGCGCATTTCGAAAACGAATTCATAAATGTCTCTTTACCCGGCTGAACTGAAAACCTTCGCATCCGGACTTCCGGCTCCGCTGTTTGCGGTCGGAGGCTTTGTACGTGATACCCTTCTCGGAAAGGAAGCCCACGATATCGATCTTTGCAGTGCCCTGCTGCCGGAGCAGATCCGCGCTGCGGCACGGGCTGCCGGCTTCTCCTGTCCCGTCGTCAACGAGCGTCTCGGAACGGTTCTGCTCCGTACGCCGAGCGGTGACTATGAACATACGACTTTCCGCGTGGAATCCTATCCTTCCGGCGGTTCACATGCCCCGGCTGCGGTCTCGTTCACGGACTCTCTGGAACGAGATGCATTCCGCCGGGATTTTTCCGTTAACGCGCTGTATCAGGATATTCTGACCGGCCGGATTCTGGATCCAACCGGAGGCCTTACGGATCTGGACAGAAAAGTGCTCCGCACAACGACAGCGGATCCTCTTGATATTCTGCGTGATGACGGTCTCAGGATCCTCCGCCTGGTACGCTTTGCTGTGGAGACCGGGTTTTCCGTCGATTCCGAAACCTGGATCTGCGCCATGGAACATGTCACTCTTCTCAATAACATCGCATGGGAGCGCAAGCGCGGAGAGTTTGACCGGATCCTGACCGGGCCGGAGCCACTCCGGGCTCTGTTTCTTCTGAAAGAACTTGGGGCTCTGTTTCTTCTGTTTCCTGAACTGAAGGATGCTGTCGGAATGCCCCAGCGCCGGGAATATCACTGCTACGATGTGCTGGAGCATTCTTTCCGCACCTGCGCAGCGATGCCCTGCTCCGTTCCCCTGCGACTGATGGGACTCCTGCACGACGCAGGAAAACCTGTTTGCCTAAGCAAGACCGGAAACTTTCACAGGCATGCAGTTTACAGTGAAACAATCGCGGCAGAAGCACTGCGCCGCCTGCGCTATTCATCCGCCGACATCTCCCGGATCCGCATGGCGGTCCGGAACCATATGTTCGATCTTGACGGGCGTGCAAAAATCCGTACTCTTCGCCGGAGATTCGTCGAGTTCGGCAAACAGGGTACCGAAGACCTGATCGCTCTCAGGGAAGCGGATATTCGCGGAAGCGGTTATGAACTCAGATATCAGGCGGAAAAATGGCGAACCGTCTATCATGCCATGCTGCATGACGGATGCCCCTGGAGCGTCACTGATCTGAAGATCGACGGTGAGACTCTGATGCGTCTGCTCCGGATCCCTCCGTCAAAGGAGCTTTCCGATTTGAAGAAACTGCTGCTGCTCCATTGTATTGACCGACCTTCCGACAACACACTGGAAAGGCTATCCTGTATCGCGCGGACTCTTGCAACAAATATACGTAAAAAGTGTTAATAATTCGGATTGTGTCTGTTCATTCATATAGAATTATGATATGATTCATACTTGTGATATTACAACCTGATTCTTTTCTTTCTGTGCGAGGAATGATATATGAATAAAAAGCAGAAAAAGAAACTAGCCATTATAGCGATCGCGCTTGCCGTCGTGCTGGTTGCCCTGCTGCTGATCATGCTGGTGGCCAACTGCACTGGTTGCGTTGGGCAAGCAGCTGAGACGCCGTCGAACTCTACGCAGCAGCGTTCCACCGTGATCATCAGCGAGATCCTTGCCAGCAATAAGCAGGCAGTGCGGGATCCGATGGGCACCTACAGCGATTATATTGAGCTCCAGAATATCGGCACAGAACCCGCAAATATCTCCGGATATGGCCTGTCAGACAGCGAGACCGATGTCTGGGCGATTCCGGACGGGACGATCCTGCAGCCCGAAGAATACTATGTGATCTGGTGTTCCGGTCAGGAAACCGGCCTTTCGAATGTGGCGAATTTTGCGCTTTCCAAATCGGACGTCCTCCGCTTTATTGACGGCAGCGGCGGTCTGATTACTACCGTTTCCCTCGCCGATACCTATTCCGGGCTTGCATACTGTTATGATACCGCAACCGGAACCTGGCGGAATATGGCTCCGTCCCCCGGTTTTCCCAATACCGACGCAGGCATCGCGGCGTATGAGAAGACCAAGATGGTCGACCCAGAAGTAGGCACTCTGGAAACTGTCTCCTCCAGCTCGGTCCGTATCAGTGAATTCATGGCAAGCAACTCATCCGCACACCTCTGCCCCGACGGAACCTACTGCGATTGGATTGAGCTTCACAACTACTCATCCTCTCCTGTCGATCTGACCGGCTACGGTCTTTCGGATGATATTACAAAGCCGAAGAAGTTCATGTTCGACGGAGTCACAATCGATGCGAACTCGTACCTGGTCGTCTACAGCACCTCCGTACCGGTTGACGGGCATATCTGCATTGACTTCGGCCTTTCTTCACGCGGAGAAACGCTGATCCTGACCTCTCCCGAGGATAAGATCATCGACATGATCGAGTTCGGTCCGCAGACCAAGAACTTCTCCATGGCAAGATCATTTACGAACGGGCAGTTCGATCCTTCTTCTGATTTTTCTCCGACAGACCGTATTACTCCGGGATACCCCAACACAGAATCCGGCTTCGCTCTGTTTGATAAGGAAGAAAACGGTGAGATGGGCGTACATGACATCATGTTCAACGAAGTCCTCGTGAACGGATATTATATCCGCTGGGATTACTCGAAATCAACCAAGAGCGAGCGTCCGTTCGACGCGGATCTCGGCTCATGGATTGAGCTTTACAATAAGGCGGATTATCCGATTGATCTCTCCGGCTACTCTCTGTCAGACGACTTCACGGATCCGGTGAAATGGGTTTTTCCTAACGGAACGAGTATCGCCGCAAAAGGATATCTCGCAGTTCAGCTGAACGGAAGCCTTCCCCGTGACGGACAGACCAATGCGACGGAAGAACAGCTGCGCTATCAGATCAGTTTTGATATCGCATCTGAAGGCGAAATGCTCTATCTGTACCAGCCTGACGGCACCATGATCGACCGTGTCGAAGTGCCTGAAAGCCGCGCCTGCATTTCCTATGGGCGCGACAGCAGCGGCAATTGGGTATTGTTCGATACCCCCACCGAGGCAGCTGCAAACCCTGCTTCCGGATACGGGCTGTACTGCGAAGCCGCAAAAGCGGATACCCCGAGCGGGATCTACACGTCTGTCCAGACAGTGCATATCGACGTTCCAGACGGGTTGTTCGCAACTTATACTCTGGATACGACGGAGCCCACTCCGGAATCTGCGAAGGTCACCGGTCCGATTGCTGTATCCGAGAACACCGTCCTCAGAGTCCGCACGTTCTCACCGAACGGAGCGAGCTATCCCAGCAGGACCCTGTCTTATACCTATGTAATTGTAGGTGCTACGGAAACGGTGAATGCGCACCAGACCACTCTTCCGGTTGTATTCCTGGTTACTGACTCCTCCAACCTGTTTGATACCAAGAAAGGCATCTACGTCAAGGGTTCCGATTATACCGGTGCCGGCTCAGCTGAAGATATCTATATTTCGGAGAACAAGGTCGGCACCTGGGCAAACTTCAACATGAGCGGCAAGATGTGGGAACGTCCTGCAACCTTTACGTATACCTCTGTAAACGCCAAAGAAGTGCTGTATGAAGCAGACCTGAAAATCCGTATCTTCGGAGCTTTTTCAAGGTATAAGGCTCAAAAGGGTATCGGTCTGATTGCGCGCAAGGGCGTCGGTCCATCCTGGCTTCAGTATCCGTTCTTCTCGAACCGTCCATTTACGGAATACAAGTCCCTGGTGCTTCGTGCATCCGGACAGGATTCAGCGCTTTCCCGTATCCGTGACTGTCTGGTTCTGGGGCTCCTGAATGACGCCGGCGTCGACATGGCCAATCAGGCATATGTACAGTGTATTGTGTATATTAACGGTCAGTACTGGGGCGTATACAATCTCCGCGAGAAAGTCAGCAAATTCTTCCTCTCCCAGCATTATGGAATCGAGGATCCAAACACGATCGATATCCTCGTCGGAAACGGGAACAACCCCGCCTGCGTTGTAGCGGGGAACGGTCTGGACGACTATAAGGCGCTGATCGATTTCTGCAAGAACAGGAACTACGATCTATCAAACGATTCCGATTACCAGTATGTTGCGGACCGCATCGACATCGATAATTTCGCACAGTACTGCGCGTTCGAGATCATCGTAGGAAATACCGACTCCGGTAACATCAAATACTGGCGTTCCAGCGAGCTGGACAACAAGTGGCGGTGGATTGCGTACGACTTCTGCTGGGCAATGAACCGCGAAACTGAGAACTCGAATGTAGCTACCACGAGCGGCTACCGCAGGGATTTCTTCAGCAAATACTTCAATCCGGCTGGACATGGATCCGGAAACGGGTTCGACACAACTCTCGGGAGATCGCTTCTTCAGAATAACAGGTTTGTCGAGCGGTTCCTGTACTACTGTGCGGACTTCTTCAACAATGTCTACACGCCGGATAAAATCAATGCGAAGGTCGACGAGCTCCAGGAGAACATCCGGTTCGAGATGGAGAACTATGATCTGAAACGGTGGGAGCCTTATATCCATCTTTCCACCAAAGGCTGGAACTCCCACTGCAACAACATCCGCAATTACGCGAACAATTACCAGAATTACTTCCTGAAATACTGTCAGGATTTCATCAACAAGAATACGCATTACAAGCTGAACGACGCAAAGATGAAAGAACTTTTCGGGAGGACCAGCACACTGTGACAAACCAGTTGTTTCAAAAGAAACCGAATTCCGCCGGATACCGGCATGAACTGAAGTTCATCATATCCGAGGCCGACGCAGAACTGCTGGCGATCCGGCTGAGAGCCGCTTTGAATCCGGATCCCCACGCGACCGATGGCGAATACTTCATCCGCAGCCTGTACTTTGATGATCCTTTCGATTCCGCTGTCAGTGAGAAGGTTGACGGTATCCAGTACCGCGATAAATGGCGTATCCGGATCTACAATCTTTCCGATCGCTATATCAAGCTGGAACGCAAGCACAAAAACGGATCCTATATCAAAAAAGACGATCTGACGCTGACTAAACGTGAATGCAATGCGCTCTGCGCCGGTGCCTGCGGATTTCTTCTTCATCGAAACGAACCTTTCGCGAAAGAAGCATACGGTGAAATGATCACCCGTCATCTGCGTCCAAAAGTGATCGTAGATTATGACCGCGAGCCGTTTCTTCATCCGGTCGAAAACGTACGCATTACGCTGGACCGGAACATCCGAACCGCAATGTATTCGACCGATCTGTTTAATCCGAACGTGATCACCTATCCCGCGACCGAGTATATGGGACAGTGTGTGCTGGAAGTTAAATTCAACGCGTATCTGGAACCCTATGTCATGGAGCTCCTGCAGCTCAACGCCGCACAGCGAAGCGCGGCAAGCAAATACCTGTTCTGCAGGCAATACGACTGTTAATCATAAATAATGCATTATATAATTGGGAGGAATTATGGATTCTAACTACTTCTCTACACTTCGCTCGGCGTTCCTCGAGCTGTTCAACTTCCAGACCAACCAGGTCGTCCCGCTGATCGGCAGCATCCTGGTCGCTTTCGTGCTGGGCATGTTCATCTATGTCATCTACCGCCTGACCTTCTCCGGCGTCGTCTACAGCAAGACCTTCAATATGAGCCTTGTCATGCTGACGATGGTTTCTACGATGGTCATCCTGTTCATGTCCAACAACCTGAAGCTTTCCCTCGGTATGGTCGGCGCACTCTCCATCGTACGTTTCCGTACCGCGATCAAGGATCCGATCGACACCGTGTTCATGTTCTGGGCAATCGGCGAAGGCATCGCGCTCGGCGCGGGATTCGTGCTCGCCGCTGTCGTCGGTGTTCTTCTGATCGGTGCCTTGATGCTCGCACTCGCTTCTTCCAAGAAGAAAGCTTCCCTGCCCTATCTTCTGATCCTCCATTATGAGGAACGCGCTTCCAAGTCCGTCAAAGCGATGATCGCGCAGATTCCCTATGCCCGTGTCAAATCCAAGACCGTGCAGCGGGAAGGCATCGAGCTTGCGGTCGAACTGCGTGTCAAATCAAGCGAAACCGGTTTTGTCGACAAGTTCCTGCGCGTGGACGGCATCTACGACGCCACTTTGATCGCACACCAGGGCGACCTGATTTCCTGACCGGATTCGCACATCCTGCCTGATCTTTATCCGTCCGGAGGTATCATGTCATGTTTACGAAGATTCTTGTCTCCATCGTGATCGGCGCTATCGTCGGCTGGCTCGCGAGGAAGGTAATGAAATCCAAGGGAAGCCTTCTGATGAACATTCTGCTGGGCATTGCCGGTTCTGCCCTGGGCGGTTTCATCGGCGGTCTGCTTCATATTGAACCGACCAGTTGGATCCTTTCCATGCTTCTTGCAGTCGGCGGATCCTGCCTGATTCTGTGGGTCGTGAAGAAGCTCAGATCCTGATCTCACCCAAAAAACTTGAAAAGCCTGAGACACTTCGTCTCAGGCTTTCTCTATTCCCTTAATCATACTCCGGTCGCCGCGATGTTCTGAACCACTGTCAGCAGAACGGTCAAAAGCATAACACACTGCAGCACATCCCTGTGCAGGCGGTATTCTTCCGTATCCCGCACCCTGTTCAATTCATACAGCGCTTCTATGCAGCAGGCAAACAGCAGCCTCTGGTATCTACCGATTGTCAGCGCAGAATAGCCTTTCTTCTGTTTCAGATACCGCATAATATCCAGAATATTCTGCACAGCGGCATCATCGGCTTTTCCGGAAGCCGCAAGAAAAGCAAGAACCGGAAGTTCCGTATGGGTCTTTGCCCGGATTCCGTTCTCTCTGAGTTTACGGTAAAGCCATTCCGTCTTCTGCGCTGATGCAGAAGGCTCTTCACCCATCATTCCGATCACCTGAGAACTCATCTGAACCGGATTAATCGCGCCAAAGGCATTCTCAAGCGTTTCAAAAGCGATTTCAGCGTTTTTCAGGCTTAAAGATGTATCTGTATGCATTGCATATAAAACCGCAAAACAGACATCTTCATTCGCTGTAAGCACCCTGTGCGTATGGCTCATGCTGCGGTAGATTTCTATCGCCTTGGTTGCGATCTCCTCTGCTCTGTCATGGCATTTAATCAGAATCATCGCCGCGAGGCAGAGATAATCCGTTCCGGGGAATCCCGCCTTCTTCAGGATTTTGTAGTTCTCCTTTGCGATTCCAAGCCACTCTTCCGCGTTTTCACGAACTGAAAGTTTCGCCGCGATCGCCGACATACCGAAACCACGGAACGTAGAGATCGGGGCAGTGTGTGTCCGGAGATACCGCTTTGCTCTTCGTAAAGCTGCAAGATCCGCATCACAGTCATCAAGTCCGAGCAGCAGCGCGCACATGCAGTGGATCTGTCCTGCCGACAGCGGGAAAGCACGCTCAACGCGTTTCCGGTTCTCTACAAACTGTTCGCAAATCCGTATCAGTTCTTTTTCCATATTCACATCCTCCCGCCGCGACTATTATGCCACAATTCCGTCTGTCTGGCAATGATTTGTTCTTCGGGCGGAAAGAATCAGGTTCCGACTTTCCCGTGTCCCGGTTTCAGGCCTTTTCTTCCAGTTCTTTTCCGAGCACATCCGCACAGCGCTGAACGGTCGGGCCGAGACTTTTGAGCCATGTCCGTATCTCAGGACAGTTCCGGTATCTGATCGGATCCTTCCGGATCATAAGCGTTTTTCTAAGCGCTGCTTCGTCCGGAAACACATGATTCTCCAGTGCCCAGATTCCTGCCTGAGTTTTTCCGATGACCTTATGATACCGCAGCGTATAGACGCATCTGGCAAGGTCCAGAAGCCATCCGCACGAGTACAGGCTTTCGTCTGTTGAGAGCGCGCACGCGCGGATCGAATCATAATGCTTCCCTACGGCCGCAGCCAGTTCCTCCTGATCCGGAGGTGTGAACAGATCCCTGTCGGCTTCGCCAAATACGCATTCCCCATAATACGCGAGTTCATACCGGGCAAACGGATCCAGGCGGTACCGATCAGTTATGCGCTGGCCGCTTGTCCCCCAGTATACCAGTCTTCGGAATACTCCTCCCCGTATTTCCTCCAATCCGCAGATGATGCCTTCAAAGCACCGATAATACGGGTTTTCCGGATCATCTTCCGACAGCTTCTGCCGGAGCATGAGCAGAGAATCAGCCTGCGTTTCTGTGAGCGGCCGTTCCGTCAGCGCAATCATGTCAATATCGCTCCAGCCGGGACGGAAATCGCTCAGAACAACGCTTCCATACAGCCAGAAGCTGTGCAGTCCGCACCCGCAGGCCCCGTTGATTGCTTCAGCCATGGTTTTGATGCTGTGTTTCATTTACTCTTCAAAAAAAGCAGATCATATTCACGGAATCCGGCGCAGTTTCATCCATATAGCCGGAATCAACGAAGCCATGCTTCTCATACAGCCGGATCGCGGCGACATCCGTCTTCTTCACGCAGACTTCCACGTGATCATACCGGTGTTCCGTTCTGAGGTGATCCAGAATCAAAGTAAGAGCGGCAGAACCATATCCTTTTTCCTGATACCGTTCGTCGATCATGAACTGCTGCAGATCATAGCCCAGCGGTTCTTCGGTAAATTCCCTGACCAGCGCAAGCCCGACAAGAGTACCGTCCGCATCAAAAGCGAATACTCTGCCCCCGCAGTCACGGTACACATATCCGCGCGCCAGGATCCCGATCGATGACGCCAGATACATCTTCTGATCATCTCTGACCCGAAGTGAAGCTGCCTCCATCCAGTTCTCTTCCGTAATCCCCGCCAGTCTCAGCATACCGTTGCTCCTCACGCCGCTTCAAACTGGCTGTTGTAGAGTTCCGCATAGAACCCGTTCTTCTCCAGCAGTTCCTTATGGCTGCCCTGTTCAACGATGTCTCCGTCACGGATCACAAGAATGATGTCCGCGTTCCGGATCGTCGACAGCCGGTGAGCGATCACGAAACTTGTACGGTTTTCCGTCAGACGGTCCATCGCTCTCTGAGTCAGCTGCTCCGTACGCGTATCAACGGAGGACGTCGCCTCATCCAGAATCAGCATCGGGCTGTTCTGTATCATTGCCCTCGCGATCGTCATCAGCTGCTTCTGTCCCGCAGAGATCGCGGTATTGTCGGAAAGCACGCTGTCATAACCGTTCGGAAGCGCTTTAATGAAACTGTGGATGCCGCACGCTTTGCAGGCAGCCTTCATCTGATCATCCGTGACGCCCTTTGTATTATATGCAAGATTCTCCCGTACGGTCCCCTCGAACAGCCAGGTATCCTGAAGAACCATGCCGAAACAGTCGTGGACCGCCTCCCTTGTCATATCCGTCGTCCGGACTCCGTCAATAAGGATCTCTCCTCCGGTCGTTTCATAGAACCGCATCAGAAGATTGACGAGCGTCGTCTTTCCCGCTCCGGTCGGTCCCACGATCGCGACCTTCTGCCCGGGTTTCACGGATACCGAGAAATCGTGAATGATCGTCTCATCCGGTTTGTCCGGATATGCGAAACGGACATGTGAGAACTCGACCGCTCCTTTCGGGTCATGATGTTTTTCGGACTTGCCGGACTCATCGCTGAGTTCGGTCTCTCCGAGGAATTCGAACACGCGTTCCGCAGCCGCCGCAGCGGACTGCATATTCGTCATCGCCTGTGAGATCTGCCGGATCGGGTTCTCGATCATCCTCACGTAGATCATGAAAGCTGTGATGACGCCGAACGTGATGCTTCCGTTGATTGCCAGCGTGGCTCCGACAACGCATACTGCGACATATCCGAAGTTTCCGACCAGATTCATGATCGGCTGCATCAGACGCGCAAAGAACTGAGATTTGTAGTTTGCATTCCGGACATCAGTGTTCAGCCGTTCGAATTCCTTTGCGACGCTCTCCTTCGCGTTCAGCGTCCGGATCAGATCATGTCCGGTATACATCTCCTCGATATAACCGTTGAGCGCTCCGAGGTTCTTCTGGCGCGCGGCAAAGTATTTCTGTGAATAACCCATGATCCTGATCATCAGAACCATGCCGATCAGAGTGGATACGATCGAAACCAGCGTAAGCGCCCAGTTTGTCAGGAACATCATGACCAAACAGCCGATAAACTGCACGGTGCTCGTAATGATCGACGCAAGCGAGTTTGACAGTGACATCCCGACCGTATCGACATCATTTGTCATTCTAGAAAGAACGTCGCCTGTCTCATGAAAATTAAAGTAGCTCAGCGGAAGACGGCTGATCTTATCGGATATCTCCCTGCGCATCCGTTTGGACAGGCGCTGGTTGAATCCGGCAAGCAGATAGCTCTGCAGATAGGTTGACAGAGCGCCGCAGGCATAGATGAGAGTCAGCAGGATACCGACTCCGGCGACTGCGTTCAGGTCAATCCTCGTCTCCAGCCCCTCCCGGATCAGATCCGTGATCCTGCTGATCTGCTTCGGACCCACTACGGTCAGAAGCGAGCCGATCAGCGCGAACAGGATCGCAACGAAGAACACAGGCAGCTGCGGCAGGATATAGGCGAGCATATCGCGTACAGCTTTTTTGAAATTCTTGGGCTTTTCGGGCATTCTGCGCCCGCGCGGACCACGTCTTTCCATCTCAGCCCACCTCCAGTTCTTCTTCTGAGAGCTGCGACAATGCGATCTCGCGATAGACTCCACAGTTCTGCAGCAGCTCGGAATGCTTTCCGATCCCGGCGATCTTTCCTTCATCCAGTACGATGATCCTGTCTGCATTCCTAACAGTACCGATCCTCTGGGCGACGATCAGACACGTCGTTCCCGCAAGGTCGGAAGCCAGACGCTTTCTCAGAGACGCGTCCGTCTTATAATCCAACGCTGAAAAACTGTCATCGAAAATCAGAATTTCCGGTCTGCGCGCGATCGACCGCGCGATTGAGAGACGCTGTTTCTGACCGCCTGACAGGTTTTTGCCGCCTTGCGATACCATGGACTCCGTCCCGTCAGGCATCGCATTTACAAACGTCTCAGCCTGCGCGATATCGAGCGCAGCCTTCCAGTCCTCTTCCGTTATGCCTTTTTCTGTCTCTCCGAATGTCATATTCTCTTTCACTGTTCCGGAAAACAGCACTGCTTTCTGCGCGATGTATCCGACTCTGTCGTACAGTTGACGGAAAGTATAATCTCTGACGTTCCTGCCGTCGATCAGAACCTCTCCTTCTGTCGCGTCATATAGCCTCGCGGCAAGAGAAACCAGTGTTGTTTTTCCGCTTCCTGTCGATCCGATGAATGCGACTGTCTCACCGGGATCCGCCCGGAAACTGATATGTTCCAGACAATTCTCGGACGCGTCGGGGTACCGGAACGAAACATCCCGGAACTCTACAAATCCTTTCCGGTCAGTCTGCACACCTTTGCCTTCCTTGATCACCGGGATCGTCCCCAGGACTTCATTGATACGGTCTGCGGAAACCTGAGCCCGCGGCAGCATCATAAACACCATGACCAGAGACATGAACGACATCACGACGTACATGGCGTATGAAGAAAATACGACGATATCCGAAAACAATGTCACCCTGTCCGCAAGCGCCTGCGGCGTCGCGATTCCGATCTGCTCGATCAGAGTTGCGCCGAGCCAGTAGATTGCCAAGGATATCCCGCTCATGATCATGCTGATGAACGGCATCTGCAGTGCCATGCGCCTTGATGTAAACAGCATCGTCTTCGTAAGAGCGTCATTGCTCACCTCGAATTTTTCAGCCTGATACTCTTCCGCATTGAATGCCCGGACGATTCTGAGTCCCGTCAGATTCTCCCTTGTAACCCGGTTCACTTCATCGACCTGTTTCTGGACGATTTTGAACTTCGGCATCACCGTCAGCATGACGGATACGATCACGATCAGGATCGCTATGACCGCTCCGGCTGTCACCAGCGACAGCTCCCAGCTCTTTCCGATGATCTTCAGGATCGCCCATACAGCCATGATCGGTGACTTGATCATCATCTGCAGTCCGAACGCGACAAGCATCTGGATCTGTGTGATGTCATTGGTGGTACGGGTGATGAGACTCGGCGTAGAGAATTGTTTCATTTCCTCCATCCCGAAATCCGCAACTTTCGCGAACACCTGTCCGCGGACCGTATAGCTGTAATCAGAGGCGATCCTCGCTGTGAGCCATCCGACCATGACCGAAAGAGCCGCGCTGGCGACCGCGCAGGAAAGCATCTTGATTCCCGCGATCCAGATCTCAGACACGGGGCTTCCCGGCGTCACGATCAGCTTCGTGATATCGCTCATGAAATCCGGCATCGTCAGATCGAACCAGACCTGCCCGGCGACCAGGATCAGACAGCATAGCGCAAGCAGCCGGTCTTTGACCGACAGATATTTCAGCAGCTTCAGCATGCAGTGTCTCCCCCTTTCTCCTCGAGCATCCGGTCAGCGATCACCGACATTTTTTCCAGGATACGGATCAGTTCCGCTGTATCCTCTTCCCCCAGCTTTCCGAGCAGTTCTTTCGTGCCCGCAAGCACTTCCGCTCTCTTCTGCGCGATTTCATCGATTCCTTTCCTGCTCAGTGTCACAATGACCTTTCTGCGGTCAAAAGGACTCATGCTCCTTCCGATCAGCTCTTTTTTCTCCAGCGCGTTCAGAAGGTTCGCGATTCCTCCGGAACCGATTTCAAGCGCTTTTGAAAGTTCTCCGGCTGTCACGCCTTCACGGTGATCGAAAAGGTACAGAAGAACGGACTTCTCGCCGCGCATCATGCCGGCTGTTTCTTTCTGCGCCGGCTTGCGCCTCGGCCGGAACATCAGTTCCAGATAGCGCTTCGCCTGTTCCGTTAATTTTTTCTCATCCATCAAGATTCTCACCTCGTGAGATATTATAGAGATGTCTGCGTTCTCTGTCAACGCCAGGCAAACGATTCCCTGCTTTTTACGCAAAAAATATATTTTCTTTCAATCAGATCGCGCCGGCCAGAAGTGTTATACTGTATACGGTCATATCGCTGAATCCATCCGATCAAAGGAGCAATTCCTCATGACAAAGTGTTCCAGAGAAGACAAAGCCCCGGTCAACGAGCCGCCCGCGAAAAGGAACAGGACCGTCACCGCCGTTATCTGTCTTCTGTCCATCATTGCCTTTTTCCTGGTGTTCGCGATTCCGATGGGAATCGGACAGTCTCTGAACACCCTGATGAATACAGCGTATCATGTCCTGATGAATACCGTGTTCTATCTGATGGCAATCGCTGTCATCGCAGGAGCGATCTCGGAGCTTCTTTCCGAGTTCGGCGTCGTCGAACTGATCAACAACGTTCTGTCTCCCCTCATGCGTCCTTTGTTCGGTATGCCCGGCGCTTCCGCGCTCGGTATCGTCACTACATATCTGTCAGATAATCCGGCGATTCTGACTTTGACAGGAGATACCGAGTTCAGGCGTTTCTTTAAGGCATACCAGATCCCTGCTCTGACAAATCTGGGCACCGCATTCGGTATGGGACTGATCGTAACAAGTTCGATGCTCGCGCTTTCCACCAAACTCGGCGGCGGGGTCGCATGGGCCGCTCTCTGCGGGAACCTCGGCACGGTCTTCGGAGCAGTCGTTTCCACACGGCTGATGCTGTTCTTCATGAAACGCGCGTTCCCGGATCTGAACGCTCCGGCTGTTGTTGAAACAAAAGCGGAAGAAACCGTTCCGGAAAGTGAAAAGCCGAAGGGGTTTCTCCGTGTACTCGCCGCTCTGATGGACGGCGGAAAAAAAGGCGTGGATCTCGGTCTTGCGATCATCCCGGGCGTTCTGGTCATCTGTTCCGTTGTCATGATGCTGACCTATGGCGCGCCGGAAGACGGCATTTATACCGGTGCGGCCAAGGAGGGGATCGGCGCGCTGCCCTGGATCGCTGATCATATCGGGTTTATTCTCAAGCCGCTGTTCGGCTTCTCGAACAATCATGCGCTCGCAATCCCCGTCACAGCGCTCGGCAGCGCCGGCGCCGCGCTGAGCATGATCGTTCAGCTGGTAGAAGACGGTTCCGTCAGTCTGAACGATATCGCGGTATTCACAGCGATCTGCATGTGCTGGAGCGGTTTTCTGTCCACGCATGTTTCGATGATGGACGCGCTCAAGTGCAATCGGTTCACCGGCAAGGCGATCCTCTGCCACACGATCGGAGGCCTGTCGGCCGGAATCGCGGCACACTGGCTGTTCATGCTTGTCAGCACACTGGCAGGGCTGTGAGTTTCGTTCATTTTATCTATTTTTAACTGTAAAGCCTGTTTCCCCTGCAGAGGGAAAACATGCTTTTTTCACTCCATAGAAATATACACACCGGCCGACGGTTCCGGCTTCCCGATTTCATTGACAGACGCTCAGTCAGCGTGTTACGATTATATATATTTCCCATGCCTTTTTCATGGATATTTGCATCACTTTTCTCGCAGGGAGTATCTTTCATGCAGGCAAAAGAACCGATCATATCATTCCGGGACTTCTCCTTCCAGTATTTCAGTCAGAAGGAACCGACGCTGCACAATATCACGCTGGACATCTATCCCGGCGAAAAGATCCTGATCGCCGGCGCTTCCGGCTGTGGGAAAAGCACGCTTGCCCACTGCATCAACGGTCTGATCCCATATGCATACCGGGGGACGGTCACAGGTTCGCTGACCGTCGGAGGGAAAACTCCGGATGAGAGCAGCCTGTTTGAGCGATCCAAGCTGATCGGTACCGTTCTGCAGGACTCTGACGGGCAGTTTGTCGGCCTTACGGTCGGGGAGGATATCGCGTTCGCCCTTGAAAACGATCTGGTTCCTCAGGAGCAGATGAAAGAGACCGTTCAGCGGGTTGCCGATCTGGTCAGCATGGGATCACACCTTTCCTCCTCCCCCTTTGAGCTGTCCGGTGGTCAGAAGCAGCGTACCGCGCTTGCCGGAGTCATGGTGGACGACGTCGATGTGCTTCTGTTCGATGAGCCGCTCGCGAACCTGGATCCTCTGACCGGTAAAACCGCAATCGATCTGATTGACCGGATCCAGAAGGAATACGGCAAAACGGTCATCATCATCGAACACCGCATCGAAGACGTTCTTTACCGGCATGTGGACCGGATTCTCGTGGTCGATGACGGCAGGATCGTTTCCGACAGTTCTCCGGACGATCTGATCTCTTCCGATATCCTGCGCTCTCTCGGCAACAGGGAACCGCTCTACGCGACTGCTCTCCGTTATGCCGGTGTTGAACTGACTCCGGATCTGCATCCCGGATATCTGGAAACGCTTGCAATCGGCCGGATCAGGGAACCTCTCCGTGCATGGCATCTGACTCAGCCTCCCCATACAGAGCCTGAGCAGAGC
>JAEEGL017007841.1_pt1 | contig 19837 bp, 1 predicted proteins | sample 9134231 | NCBI WGS metagenome assembly JAEEGL01 (sample SAMN16246548, study PRJNA631951) | gut metagenome | biome: gut microbiome; feature: rumen; material: fiber-attached | host: Bos | place: Iran: Karaj | collected 2018-10 | reverse complement strand
CTCGGCAACCGGTGTCTTCAGCTTGCCATTCTCATCAAATTCCGCCTTGGACGTCTCAATCGCGTGATCGTCGTCCTGCTTCTCAGGCGTGTAGGTGTAGCTTGCCACCTGCAGCTCGTGGTCGGTATCTACTACGACGATGGTGAGCTTCCACTCAAAGGTATCGTAGGTGATGCCTTCTTCCAGCTCAGCTTCCGTGGCAGGAATCGTTTCCTTAATGATGAAGGTGAACGTACCGGCCTTCAGGAAGGTGATCTCCCCAAACTCTGCGTCTGCAGTCGTCTCACCCTTCTTGACAATGACCTGAGTCTTGAATCCGGAGATCGATTCGCCGTTCACGTCATGATCGGAAACCGTGTAACCGCCCGTCATAGTCTGGCCGGCCGCGTCGAGCTGTTCTGCTTCTTCCATCGTGAAGTCAAAGATCTTGTCCGCAACGATCGGACCAAAGTCGATCTTGATCTTCTTCGTGACAATAGGCGTGTACTTGGTCGGTTCAGGCTTGTACGGGTTGGTGAACTCGGCACCGATGGCCGTAGGATCAGCCACAGGCGTCACGACCTTCAGATCGTTCTCATCGAATACCGCTTCGGAATGATCCTCAACCGATTCATCACCGGTTTCCGGATCAATGCGGATGTAGGTGTAGCTGGCGATCTTGAGTTCGTTATCCGTATCTCTTACGACAATGACCAGTTTCCACTCAGCCGCATCGTAGGTGATACCTTCTTCCTGATCCTCCGTATTCGCAGGCACCACTTCAGTGATCTTGAAGGTGTAGGTACCGGCCTTTGCGAATGTCAGCTTATCGAAGTCAGCAACATCCGTGATGCCGCCGGCCGGGATCTTGATCTGCGCCGTGAAGACGTTGTCACCGTTCAGGTTGCAGGCTCCGCTGATGTCAGCATCCTTGAAGCCTACCGCACTGATCAGCTTCATCTCAAAGTCGAAAATCTTCTCTCTTACGGTCGGACCGAAGTAGAGGGTGAGCTTCTTCGTGACCTTCGCCACGTACTCGGTCGGGATGACGTCGTACGGGTTCTCGAAGGCCGCGCCGATCTCGGTCGGAACGGTCACAGGCGTCTCGACAGTCAGTCCGTCGTCTCCGCTGAACAGCGCCGTGGCGGAATCGGACACGGTACCGTCGCTCGCCTTGTACTCGTAGCTTGCAACGACCAACTTATTATCAGTATCCTTGATCTCAACGGTCAGCGTATAGACCAGTTCAGAGTAGGTGATACCAGGCAGCTTTTCTTCATCGACCGGGATGAGTTCATACACGTTGAACGTGTAGGTGCCAGCCTTCGTGAAGTGGATGTTGTCAAAGTACTTAATGACAGACTCGCCGGGCGTTCCCTTCGGGATCGTGATGGTGATCTGCGTCGTGGCCGGCAGCGTGTAGAAGCCGATCAGGTCAACCGGATTCAGGTCATTGCCGTCGCTATCCTTGTCAGTCAGGACGAAGGTGAAGGTCTTGTCAACCACCGTCGGCTCGCCAGGGATGGTCTTCGTTACGGCAGGCTTGTAATCGGTCGGGGCAGGCGTATACGGGTTCTCGAAGTACGCGCCGATCGCAGTCGGATCTTCAACAGGCGTTACCACCTGAGGCGGATTGCTGTCATCGAACACAGCTTCGGAATGATCCTCTACAAGGCCAGTCTTCTCGTTCTTGTACTCATAGCTGGCAATTTCCAGCTTGCCGTCGGTATCGACGATCACGATCGTCAGCGTCCACTCAGTATCGTCGTAAGGATCGATACCGGGCAGGCTGCCAGGCGTTTCCTTAATGGTAAACTTGTAGGTACCGGCCTTTACGAACTCGATTTCTTTGAACAGTTCGTCCTTGATCTGGTTCGTGCCCGCAGGAACCGTTACGGTTACCTTGTCGCCGCCGGTCGCAATGATCGCCCCGTCAGCCGGGTTGTTCGTATCCGCAGTCAGCGTGAATTCGAAGGTCTTTGTCTTAACAGTCGGGCCGAAGTCGGTCGGGACCTTCTTGGTCACCTTCGGTGCGTACGGAACCGGTTCAGGCTTGTACGGATTGGTGAAGGAAGCCTGTTTCTTAGAGCTGTCGTTGCCGGCAGTGTAGTCATGGCTCTTCACACTCAGTACGCCGTCCAGGTCTTCGATTACAACCGTCAGCGTCCACTTGTTGCCGTCATAGGTGATACCTTCTTCCTGATCATCCGTATCCGCAGGCTTATCTTCAGCGATCTCGAATACGAAGGTACCGGCTTTAACGAAGGTGATCTCACCGAACTTCTCATGGCCGTTGGTCTGTCCGGCCGGGATGGTGATCTGCGTCTTGGCACCGATCATCGTGACTTCATTCTCGGTACCTGCGTACACAGCGTGGTCGGCAATCACATAACCGTTTTCCATGTCATTGCCGGCGGCATCCTTCTGACTCTTTAAGGTCATCTCGAAGTCGAAGATCTTCTCCGCGACTGTCGGACCGAATTCCGTAGTCATGGTCTTGTCGACTTCAGGCGTGTACGGAACCGGTTCAGGTCTGTAGGAGTTAGTGAACTTCGCGCTTACACCGTTCGAATTCGTGCCGTCAGAATAGGTGATTCCGGATGCATTTTCGTCGATGTACAGGAAGCCGTCTCCATTCTTAACCACAACGGTCAGGAGCCATTCGGTCTCGTCGAAGTGGACCGGGATCTCAGCAGGATTCGGGTTCGGCACCGTTTCCTTGATGGTATAGCGGTAAGTACCGGCCTTCGAGTAGGTGATCGAACCGAACAGTTCGGTCTGCTCTGACGTCACACCAGGAGCGATGGTGATCTTGGTTTCATTCCACTCCATCTCGGTTCCATCAGCCACCGTATGCTTCTCAAACGTGCAGCCGCCCGGGTTATCCGCAAAAGGAGTGAGCGTGAACTCAAAGGTCTTCGGCTCAACCGTCGGGCCGTAGTTCTGGGTCAGAGCTTTGGACACCTGAGGAACGTAAGGTATGTCAGTCGGGTTATAGTCGTTCGTGAACGTCGCCTGATCACCATTGCTTACGTGGTGAGCATCTGCTTTGCTCGGAATATAGTTGCAGGACCAGACACGCAGCTCGCCGTTCGGGTCATCGATCTCGATGTTGACCGTCCAGATGACCGGATCGTAATAGATGTTAGTCACAGGATCCGGGTTCGGATTCGGTGCGTCTTCCTTAATCAGGAAGGAATACCGGCCTGCTTTCGTAAAGTGAATAGGTCCAAACTCCTTCACAGCATCCGCCGTAGCCTGCTCAACATCAATACCCTTGATCGTTACGACGGTCGGATTAGTAAATTCATACCCGCCTTCCACGTCCGCGGACAGGAAGCTGAGACGGAAGGTGAATACCTTTTCCTCTGCATTATACAGCGGTTCACCGGTCAGTTTCTTTTCGACCTGGAGCGGCTTGTCAATAGGCGTCGGGGTGTAAACGTTCTCAAATTCGGCTGCTGCAGCGCCATCCACCGGAGTCGTGACATACTCGCCGTCCTCACCGATAACAGGATGGCCCTCATTATCCACGTTAACCGTAGCATACGAGGTGGTAGCTACCAACTGGCCGTTCGTATCATCCGTTACCACGACAGTGTAGATCCAGATGGTAGGGTCGCAGGTCACAGTCTCATCGTCAGCATAGCTGTTTGTTTCGGTGATCTCGAACTTGTACGTACCCGTCTTGGTAAAGGTGAAGCCATCGAAGTCTTCGATCGGGAAGGTCGCCGGGCTGGTACCCTTCGGAATGTTAAGGGTTCTGGTCCAGCTGTTGCCAACCGCAATCGGAGTAGCGCTTTCGGGATGTTCAGGATCGTAATCCTTCGTCAGGAACGCGCCATCCATATGTTCAAGCGATTTGACTTCCAGCTTAAATTCGAAACTCAGCGCCTTGCCGGTAGTCACGCCGGACATCTTCTTCGTCACCTTCGGCTGCGCCGGGACTTCAGACGTGCTGTAAGTGTTCGTGTAGACAATGTCTTCGCCTTCCAGATCATCTTCCACAGACAGGATCTTGCTGAAGGTACCGTCACTGTTCTTCTGCAGCTTGACAGTTACATGTACAGTGTATTCCTTATCCTCATAGAAGACGCCGTCCTTCGGGTTCGGATCCGGTACAACTTCTGTTATCTTGTAGGTAAAGACAACCGTACCAAGCTTGCCGGCTTCCGTATTGTCAAACTTGAGATCAGCCTGCGTGTAGGTAATCACGGACTTAGTCGGATCGCTTTCGCTGGTGAAGATGAACGCCGCAGGCTCGCCCTGTGTACCGGTCGTAACAACACCGGTCAGAACAAGTGTTTCTGCTCCATCCTTCACTTCCTTCACCAGAACGGTGAATTCATCGCCCGCCTTCCACTCGCGGCCTTCCAGGATCTTGAACACAGGCGGTGCCCATTCACCATTGGCTGCGAAGGTATTCGTGAACGACGTCGCCGGGCTGTAGGTCGGGGTAGGCACAGGCTTGCCGTCCGAGCCTTCCGTTACCGCTACGCTGACGTTGATAGTCGTACTGGCGTAGGTGGTACCGTCATTCTCATCCAGCGGATCCGGAGCAATTTCAACGATCTTGTACTCAAACGTCTTGCCGCAATCAGCCAGCGTGTACTCGACGTAAACTTTTTCAACATCGTCATCAGGATCATCAGGATCGCCCGGGTCAATTGCCTTGAAGATCACAATACCCTCAGCAGCACCCTCACCGGTGTAGATCTCATTGAAGATCACGTTTCCGTTCGCATCGTTCGTACCGGTGGCAATGATCTTGCCATCCGCAGTCTGCCACTGGAAGGTGAACTCACCGGCAACCAAAGGACGTCCCGTCAGAGTTTTGGTGACTTCCGGAGTCCACTGATCCTTGGCGCCGTACTCGTTGGTGAAGTATGCTTTTGCAAATTCCTGAGCTTCCGTCAGTTCAGGATCCGAGTAAACGACCTCATACTCGAGAGCCTTATCGGTTTCGTTCCACGTCACGGTAACGGTCGCAATCCTCGTAAGGTGAGGGTCGTAGGTCCAGCCATCCGGAATCGGATCCGGAGCGATCTCCTTGATCTCGAAGGTATATGTTCCGGCGCCGTTCAAAGTGATCTTACTGAATTTGCCTTCCTTTCTGCTGGTTCCGCTGGAACTACCCTGGACCTTAATGGTGATCGTTTCGATCGGATCTCCTGTCAGCAGGGTCGCATTCGGTTCCAGAGCCTTGCTGGCAGCCGGATTAATATTCGTCAGGCGCAGCTCATACTGGAATTCATATTCCTTCGTAGAGTAGGTCTGCAGGAACTTCTCGGCTTCGAGTTCAATCTCGACATAGCGAGGGTTGGAGATCGTAACCGTGTCGATACCGTTGAATTCGCAGTCACCGTCTTCCTTCGGCTGAGGAACCATCAGCATGAACGCACCGTCTACACCCTCAATAGGTTCGATGATCGTCCAGGTGCCATACTCTTCGATTGCAGCCCCATCAATGGAATAACCGGGGATCGGATGACCATCATCATCAGCCTGTTCCTCAATCTTGTATTCCTTCCACCAGTTAAGGCCTTCGATATTTAGTTTGCCAAATTTGTCCGTTGCAAGTTCGGTAACATTGCCTTCAGGATCCAGCACGTAGGTGTTCCGTTCGGCATCATAAGTGAAGGTCAGTAAGCCGCCGTTGGTAAAGCCATAGGCCTGAGTCATCGGAGCAAACTTCTCTCCCGTCTTTTCATTAATAAGAGTCGTATCTTCGTACGGACCGTAGATCTTGAACTTGACGCCTTCAAGCTTGGTATTTTCCGGATCATCCTGAGCGACCTTTTCGATCTCGATACGACGTATCGAGCGGAAGCCGATATCCTTGGACTGATCAACGTTCTCAGCCATACGGAGGTAGAACGGATAAGAGATATAACTCTCGCCTCCGCGGCTCGGAACAAGGCTGAAGTTGTTGTCATACGCATTATCGCCCGGTGTAGCATCCGGATCGTCGGACATATAGTGTCCAGGGCCAAGACCGGTCAGGCGGAAGATCTTGACTAAAGCGTCAGAATCAAGTGTTGCTGTCAGCCAGTAGTGGGACGGGTCAGAGCCTTTCAGTGCACCGTAAATCGCACCTTCTGCCGTATAGATATAATCACCGGCATTCAGGTAGTACGCATATGGATTCGTCGATCCATCCGGAAGCGTTAACGGATTGTACAGCGGGTCACGAATCTTCATCGCCGGTCCAAGGCCCAGAACGTCGATGGCCGGATTCTCTGCAAACACAAAGTGACGAATAGATTCACCAACACTTGTATTCGTAAAAGTACCAGGGTTCTCTGCCCAGTTGTTGTAGTTTGCGGCGTTACGGCCGTCTACGATTCTCAGCTTGACAGCATCCGCCAGATCCATGATCAGAGAATACTTGGTGTAATCACGGCGGTTGCCCGATGTCTGCTGCGTATTATCCCAGTCTTCATCAATCCAGACGTCGCCTTCTACTGAAACCAGACCATCCAGAAGCGTCACCGCCACCGGGTTGGAGTACTGGACTTTCGAATAGCCGGAATAATAAACCATGAAATCATTCACAGCATTCTGGTAGGCACGATGCTGATAGAAATCATCATCGGTTTCAGGCGAAGGATAGTCTTTTACATAAGTATTGTAAATGATTATCATCGAGTGGGTGGCATTAATGGAAACACCATCCGAGCCTCCGTCAAAGACGATGATAAAGCCTGTAATAGAAGCTTTTTCGGTCGGCATCACATCCGTCCAGTTCGCATAATGATTATCCGAAGTCCAACTGCGGGCAACCTTGATTGCCGCGGTCTTAGTAACAACACCTTGACTGTTCTTGACATCGTCATAGATTTCAGAACGGGCTCCGGCCTTCGGCCCGGTGTAGTACCAGACCTTATACTGGGCAGTCTCACCGTCTCCCAGCTCATCCTCCAGCTTCAGGTTGACGCCGTTGACCTTTATCATCTCGAACTTGTCGAAGACTGTATCCCACTGAGAAGCATGCCACTGTGGATCGTCACCGAGCATCGGGATGGCATCGCCAACCACCAGATCCATTGCCGAGGCCGACTGTCCATTGTTGATAGTCAGACGCCACTTGACCCAACCGGGGTTGTGAGCTTCGTAAATCGGCTCATTCGTTTCAGGATTCAGATCAAGCTTGTTGAGTTTGGTACGGGATGCCTGTCCGAGACCGCTGTCATGGAAACCGTCATCCAGGTCACCCTGCACGCCCTTGATCAGATACAGTTCCTCACCAATCACAACGGGTATTTCAGCGTGGTCAGTAACCCATACAAAGGTTTCTGAATCGGTATAGCCATCAGCAGTCAGTTTTTTATGCACGCCATCTTCATGGACACCAGCAATGGCGCTGCCGTGCCCGTGAGAAGCATTTACAAGCGATTCAGCAAACTGATACTTATTGTCGCCTGATCCAGGTCCTACTGCAAAAGGATATGCATGCGGGTTGTCAATCGTGTGGTAAACTTTATAATCCGGATCACCTGCTGTTGACAGATACACGTCGTTGCGAATCGTTACCGCTTCACCGGGCACCTCATAATAAGCTGCACTCTTTCCGATTTCAACATAGAACGTAATATCAACAGATGCACCGATCGGCAGGGTACCGTTCAGCTTGAAGATAACACAGGTTTCAGGATCAGAATAGATCACACCGTTAGGATCTGTAACGTCATGCTGAACCTGGGAGCCTTGTACACTCGTTATTCCATCCGTACCAGCAAAAGAGAGTAAGTTACCAAGAGTGCTGCCATCACTTGATTTGGCGGGCCAGACCTTCGGCTTATACTGCTCTTCTTCAGATTGATAGAATGTCACGCCGGTAGGCAGAATATCAATCAGGATAGGATTGACAAACGGAGCCGGAGAATCTGTCTTGTTGGTGATAGTCAGTGTATACTGCACCTTTGCTTCAGCCACTGCCGTTGTCGTTGCCGTAGACTTCGCGACGCTGACAAACGGAATGACCAGTTCTCTTACATTGACATCAGCAGTAGCCTCCTCATTCAGCTCTTCGTACTTAATGCTTCCGTCTTCATTCTTCGGCAGTTCGCCCTCATCGGTCCACTTCGGATACGTCAGGTCTGTCACAGCCTTATTTCTGAACTTCGTGACTTCCTCGACAGGGGCATCCACAGTGCCATCCGGGCTCTGTGCCACCGTCATATAAACCGTAATGTAGGAAGGTTCAAACCTTTCTGCCAGTGAGTAGGCATTGCTCGAAGCGGTCTGCACCTCAGGGCTGAAGTATGTGATCGTGAAGGTCTTTGTGCCAGCAGGCGCATTGATCTTTCTCTCCTGATCAGCAATGATTGCATTGTCACCTGTCAGAGAGCCGGGAAGAGTATTTCCATCCGAATCCCTGAATACGATTTCTGCCTTGATAGTTGCCTTAGTAATTCCAAGTGATGCAGGGAGCACCTGGCTCGCTTTTCTGACTATAATCTGCTTGATCTCCCAATCCGGCACAAAAGGCTGACCTGTAACTTCGATCAAACCTTGCTCCTCAACTGAGAAGGTCGTAATCATCTGATTTTGGCCTTTCACATTCGGATAAATGTTATAGACCACCTTACGACTGTTCTGCAGCAGAGATTCTACATAGAATATCTGGTTGCCGTCATCATCAAGACCGGTATACTCAGCCTGACTATCATCATCATCATCCTTACCAACAACATACTTTTCCAGATAAAGCTCAATCACGCCATTAATATTACGCAGCGTATACTTCGGCGGATTCGCCGGGTCAGGATTCGAAACCGGAGTAATCGGCAGGTACCATATCACCCGTGAATCATCCTTGACCATCGTATTATAGGTCTTGTTCTGTCCTTTGACTTTCGTCTCAACCAGGAGATACGTCTTGGTCGGATCCCAACGATTCTTAATGACCGACTCATCATTCGAAACAACGATACTCCAATCTATCTTCGTTCCGAGATAGGTCTCTCCATCGGTATCCGTAAAGGTGAACGAAGTCGTTCCTGTCGTGTTGTTCCATACCAAACGAGGCAGCGGGTTTTCTGCTGTCGGTTCCGTATAGTGGTCTAACAGATTCTGAACATTCTCCGCACTGAACACAAAGTCTGCGGGAACTTCATAGATCTCGAAATCCATTCTCGGGATGACCTGATCCGGATATCTGCCTACGTCGATTTTCTGGATCACCGGTTTGATATTCGGATAGTTAAAGGCATCCAGTTCAATAACAGAACCGGATCCCACTCCGGCAGCGGTGTTATCAAATGCAAAGGCATTGATAACCGTTTTCGGTTCAGCAAGCGCCTGTACAGACGTCTCGCCGTTTTCCGTTACGACCGCATATGTAACATTAATTGTCTGCAGCGTCTGTGCGACATTGTTGAGATAAATGCTTTCCAGCCCGTTATAGTTCGCGTAAGGGAACTTTGTTTCCGCCACAGCATATTTCTCACCCGGAGTCAGAACGTTTTCTCCAGTGAATCGGATCTGGCCATATTCCGTATGAGAAACGCCTTCATCATCCACATATGTATAGTTTTCCAGTTTCTGTGTCGTAAGCTCGACCCACGCGTTCAGGGTCTTATCCCAGTGATACAGCGTGAATTCAATGGAATGCACGGCAGTGATTTCTGAGATGTTTGAAGCGCCATGGACGTTGTTGTACTTCGTAACGATAAGTTCCCGGCCTTCCTCATTGATGATAAACAGGCCTTCTGTCTTAATATTTTCGTCTTTACTCAGTTCAACTTCAATGAACGTCTTGTTCGGATCCGTATTAATGACAAATCCGCTGGGCGCTTTGGTCTCATAGATCCGATACAGGGTGGCGTTCGGACTGTCAAGCGGAATGATTGCTTTATACCTGCCTGTCCCCGCGCCGTTCCTCAAGATCTCCGTTACGACAGACCCCGGTACTTTGACCCATTCGTTGCCAACCTTATGGCGAACTTCAAATTCCGCGCCGGACAGCATGTTTTGCTTATTAGGATCGTATTTAGTAAATTCGACCTTGCCGTACAGACACAGGTTGGTAACAGTTATGGTAAATCCTTCCACAGTATTAACCGTAATCGGGTAAAGGGCAGAAGCGTCCGTTACCGTTACAGTCTGAGCATTTTCACCCTCTCCAATCTGGAAGGATGTCCAGATGAAATGATCCGCGTCAATATAATTATCTCCGTTTGCATTGACAATTTCTTCCAGATAATAGGTTTCACCCACAATAAAGTAGGCATCCTTTGAAGTGTCGCTCGGTTTCAGGAAACTGACAGCCTGAGTGTTCCCCTTCTGAATCGTTACTGTGCCGACAAGAGTCTTGTCAGCAGTATTCGAATCATACAGATTCAAGGTGACAGACCAGTTGCCGACATCCGAAGCACCCAAATTGTTGTAATTGGGGACTTTCTTGACCTTCAAAGGCGCCAGCTTCGGGTCTCTTGCCTTTACGAGGACCTGGGATCCGTCTGTGCTGGCAAAGCTGGTCTGAACCGATCCTTCCACTCCGGCAACCGTAACGCTGGACGGATTGACTGTCACATTCACATTCAGACCGCCGGTAACAACTGCCGTATAGATCACAACATTCTGAGGTTCTCCGTCGCCGTACAGTAACCGATCATAACCGGTAGGCGGATTATTCTCATAGAAAGCATAGATACCAGGGAGCTGATTGGACAGTGTCGTATTGCTGCCAATGTTGCCCTTATTTGTCCAGCCAGCATTCGTAAAGGCTGTCTGTACATCCGACAGACTGGTTCCATCAGCAATCACGGGAAGTGTCACCGTGATAGGCATATTTCCAGTCAGAGAGCTGAAGGGCTTGTAGAAATATTGGAAGCTGGCACCGCCAACATCCGTATTGCCGGTAATGTCGTATTTCTTGATCTGGATGTTCGTCTTCTGCGGGTTCTCGACCGTCAGCTGAAGAATACCATGGTTTTCAGTATCCCAAGGTGTGATCGTCGTAATCTGAACATCGCTATCATAATTTACGACCCCCTCTTCATGCGCTTCTGCAACATTGGCATAGGTAAAGCCAAGCTTCATACCGTTTCCAACCAGAGCGGCCAGGCTGGGATAAGCAGCTGCAAACAGCGTCGCAAAGTTTGAAATATCGTATTCTGCGGGAGCGGCTGTTTCGGTCAGTTTATAGGTCCCCGTCGCTATATGATCGAAAATGTAAATACCAGAATTCTTAGGAGTCTCCTTCGCTTCTATGGTTCCGAGCTTGAAGGTCACGCCTGAAACATTCTGACCTGTGGCCATGTTCTTCTTCGTAATCTGAAGGCTGATCTTTTCCGGGTTGGCCATATAAATGGTTCTGCCTACGCCGCCGACATAGAACTGACGGTAATGGGTTTCATTTTCCAGATAGGCCGCCTCGTACTTTTTCGCCAGATCCTTATGATCCGCATCAAAGCAGCTGTTGGCCGTCGCGCTCGGATTTACATATTCATAGGCCCGGTACAAGCCCATCTTAAGACCATCCTGGAAGAAGTAGATACCTCTTTCATCCGTGACAAATACTACAGCAGCGTTAGCTTTCGTATTCGTGTTAAAATCCCAGAATTCCCAAGCGCTGGTCGTTTCGTTCCACCGTTTCAGATACATCATGACGCCGGGCAGATCAACCGCACCATGGTTACCAGTGGCGATCTCCTCGCTGTCCTGATTCTTCGTAGTCTCTGTAGGAACATAACCGACCTTGTGGATCGTGATCGGCGTGTTTACCATCGGCAGGTTAACGATACGCTGCCAGGTCCAGTCCGCAGGGGTGGCACCGATTGCACTGTCATCGCCGCCAACAACGTACTGGCTCGAACCACCCACAGCCTCTGTCGCGTGCCACAGACGTTCATTCTGCAGTTCCGCGAGAGAAATCGTACTGTCATTGGCATCTGTTGACTTGACAAAGTACAGGTCACTGTAAAAACGGAACTTATTACCAGTAGTGCCGGGAGCCTTATCCACAAAGATCAGATAGGACTCGTAGACAACAGGGAAATAGCCATATCCTTCCGGAGTGCCTGTTTCGATCAGGTTGACCTTAATGCCGTAGATCTTATAATTTTCATGGGCGGGATCAGTAAACAGTTTTACCAGATCTGTGACATTGTATGTCAGACCGGCACTGTTTTCAACTTCATAGTCAGTGATATAGTACTCATATTCACCGTCTTCATTTTCGTCCTTGATCTCCAGCAGGAAGGTTCCGCTCTGAGCCAAAGCCAGCTCCTGCGCCGTCCAGTCATCTCCTGCGTCTTCAGGCTTAGGTTGTTCATCCCAGCCGGACGTCATTTCAGCAATAATAACTTCCGGATCTCTTCCCGCAAGGACCAACTTAAATGTCGCATTAGGAAGAGGGCGGAAAATGTTCTGACGATTTCCATCTGCGCCATAAGTATCATACCATTTGGCTAAACGGAACGAAGCCAGAAGGATGTTGCCGTTACCGGGGCCAGCCGTCCAGCTGTTGAGTGTTTCCTCGTCGTTAACATCGTCCATTTCGTATGCCAGAACATACTCAATAGGGGTTCCATTTATCGTGCACGTTACAGGAGCTGTAGTGGAGCCTTCTTCCTGAAGCTGATCGCAATACCAGAAAGTATACTGATAGTGAGGATTGATCTCGCAGGAGTTCGGTCCTACGTTATCTTCTACCATCACATAGACGTAACGTTCATTGATATTGGTATCGATATCCGTCATAAACTCGCCAGGGACAGGGTCTCCTTCCCAGGTAAGCAGCTGACCGGTAGTATAGGTCCCTAAGCACGTCCAACGGTCAGTTTCCAATCCTGTCGGACGAACAAAGGCAATCGTATTCTCATTTTCATTCAGAATAGCTCTGTATAACGAATATACACAGTCATCCAGGAGTGTATCAGCCTTGCCGTCAGGCGGAGTCGTGAAATTACTGCTGCCCGGTTTCGGGTCTGATCCCGGAACACGGTGACCGTCAGCATCACCGATTCCAAGCGTAGGCTGATTGCCTACTGCAATCAGATTACCATTCTTATCATAATAATCATGTCTCGGATGTGCATCCAGCCATTTGGTCAGATGGAATTGTACCCAGTGGTTGGAGTTGACAAGTTCACCCAGATTATCAAAAATATGGTTGGGTGTACCTGTCTCCTTAGCAATATCAGTTGCAGAAAGGGTCAACGCGTTGTACTGACTCAGCTCAGTGTCGGGAATATCCGCATAAGTCTCACCTGTCTTCGCCGGACAATCCTTAAACTCCCCATCCTGCCAAGCAAAATACTCATTGCTATTGGAATCAAGCTCTACCAAGGCATATTCATAGGCATGTCCCTGTCCGTCATCACGTACGAGACCGGTAAAGAGTACGACGCCATTCGCATCGGAATTGGTCTTATCGACATAAACCCAAGTATCTCCGCCAACAATACGTCTGTACAGACCAATTGTTGCACCTTCCATCGGGAAACGCATGCCGCCGTGCTGCCACTGCCAGCCATCCTGCTGATACTTGACGGCCTTGATCTGGAAGAGAGTTCCGTTATTGACATACAGCGTCTTATGCTCCGGCGTGTTGTCCGTCGTGGTGACATCAACACCAGGCTCCAATTCGAAAGTCTGTCCGGCAGAAATGAAGTAGTACTTGCCCTTGACGCTTTCAGCCCATCCACTTTCGGGACCTTCACCGACAGTATAGATAATCTTGTTGCCCAGACTGTCATAAATATCCAGGTCAAACTCTACATATCCGGTTGTATCACCAGTCTTACCAGACTTAACCAGAGTATCACCGTTATAAATCTCAACGGTGAAACCGCCTACCGTTACTGGCTGACCATCAACAGTTTTCTTGACTCTGACTTTCTCCTGATAGAAAATATTATAGAAAACAAAGGTCTTGCTGGTATCCGATACTGTAATCTCGACATAAGTCTTTTCTGTTGCGGGATCATACTCATACGTGAGATCATAGTCCGGATGATACTGTTCGGCCAGGCGGTTATACTCTTCCGCCATCAGTGCAGTATTGGGGCTTACCCAGTTGGTTGGACTCTGCGTCTCAGCGATATAATAAGTTCCTGCAGGCAGATGAACATTGGCAGACCCGTTCGTTCCCGTGTCCAACGTTACCTGGTTAGCTTCATCAGGATAAGCCACGTAGTTTCCATTGGCATCCTTCGTGAACACTTTGAAAATAGCTGCTGATTCCGTGATAAGGCTATTATGGACCAATGAACGTTTTTCAATAGTGACCGAGGCCTGTTCCTTATTGGTGATCGTGTAGCTTTTGACCGGTTCAGCAGAGCTAGACGCATCCGGCTGCGTTATGTTAGTCAGATCGATAACGCCGACACCTTTATTCGGACTGCCATTGGTAAACGTCGCATCATCGGTATCAATAGAGTAGAACTCATAACCGCTCTTGATACCGATTTCCTTATAGTAGTACTTCTTTCCTACTTCAAGGTAAACTACCGTACCTATTTTTGCAATCGTCTTACCACTGATGGGGGCATTTGTCCCGGTCTGCGTCGCGTCATTGGCGATCTGTGTACAGGCTGAATCGGTGTAGATCGTGAAAGTGCAGCTGCTGACATAATCACCATTTGTATCCAGCTTGAAGATTTTTACCGGTATCGCTTTCAGGTAGTTATTCAGGACCGCCGTAAAAGAGTCCCCTACGTGAGTAAGATCGATCTTGACATACTTGTTTCCGCTGTTGGCGGGGAATTCGACAACCGTAGGGTGCTCATCCTGCGCAGTGCTTTCAGCAGAACCTAAGACATACTTTTCATAACTTGTCAGATCCTCGCTGATATAGTAAGTATACTGACCAGTCGTGTCTCCTTCCTTGTAGAAAAGAACGAGATCTTCCCACTTTGCTGTGTAAGTCTGGGTACTGTTATTGTTTTGAAAAATTGCGATCTGTTCTTCACCGATCTGCTTCCATTTCGCTGTATTGGAAGGATCCGGTGTATCGGTGCCTTTCCACTGATAAAGCTTGACCGGTACCGTCTTATCCGTCCCATCATTCTTGTATGTTCCATCTGCATTCAAAGTCTTGAAATGTTTGAACGCCTGAATCGACACCGTCTTCCTGTTGAACATACGGATAGTCTCGGAACCGCTCTCTTCCAGAGTGACAACCCGAGAGTATATTGTATAACTTGTCGCACCTTCCGGAAGGGTAGAACCGTCTACGGGATAGTATCCTGAATCGGCAGGGAGCGTTTCCTGGAAGCAGTAATAATACGGATTACCGTCTCCATCCGCATGCGGGACTTTCAGACCTGTAAGCTCGCCCTCACCGTTTAAAGTCCTGTTCTTGATTTCCGCACCGCTGGAGTCTTTTGCGATCGTCCATTGATTCTTCGGAAGATCAGGATCCAGCGAGCGAAGCAGCGTGAACGTTGCAGGGAAATTCGAGAAGTTTACCTTTTGGAACGCCCCAGGAGCCGTATCCGTCTCATCGTCACCAGTATATGCCTGAGCAATTCCCACGTACTTTTCGAGATTCAGCGTCGACTGCGTTTCAGTATTGGTGAAAACCAGATTGTCGTCTTCATTTTCATGTGACCAGACGGACTGCGTGTCACCGATCTCGATCGTTCTGTAATTGGTTTCCGTAGGAGTACCAGGGGCCATGGAATATCCCGGTTTCGGCTCTACTTCGTATAATTTGTAGGTGCCGTACGGAAGGTTTGTCCAGGTAATAATACCGGATGCATTGGTCGTGCTGTTGTTCGTGCCAACGATCTCCGTCCCGGCGGCATCTACCAGTTTGAATACACAGCCATTAAGCGGGTTTCCATACTGATCGGTTTTCTTGATCTCGATGCTGCCTAAGCATTCCTTATTAGTGAAGGTAACCGTAAACGCATCACCTTCATACATAGGCCAGCTGACACTGGAAGTATCACTCGGAACTGTAAGGCCATCATAAGTCATTACTGCGCTGACAACCTTCATCTCACTCGCATGAGCAGGATCGATAGTCTCAGAGAATACAAAACGATCCGAACTGGAACTGCTGGCAACGACGTAATAAACTGTGCCATCCGCAGCGAGCGCTCCGTCATAAGGTAAATACTTATTGTTCTCAAAGGTATAAACAACAACAGGATTTCCTGCAGAGTTAGTGACAGTATAAGTGATATCCCCGTATTTGGCTTGATAGGACGGCCATTCATTATAATTGATCAGACCGTCATTCAGCGTCTGCAGCATCTTGACAAGCGTGAAGCTTGCAGGTGACTTGGAAAGAAGCTGAGCAGTAAGCTTCTTCTCAGCATTGCCGTTCTGCGTCCCGTTGCCGTCAAGTTCCGCGACCATATAAACCTTATTCGTCGACTCTAAAGTGTTGACAAACTCATCATAGAAGTTTGTCAGCATGTTTGCTTCAATAGGGTAGACCGCTGTCACCGTATAATATGTAGTGATCGGTGAATCCAGATCATTGTTTCCATCACCGTCAATATCGAAGAGATTGGTGGCGCTCTTATTCAGTTCGAGTTCCGAATTAAAAAGACTCGTTCCCCATACCGTAAGTCTGTCTTGTTCATCTGAGCCATTATTCACCCGGTCAGTAATGTCAACTTCCGTGCTGCTGCCAGTCTTCTGAATCTTTACGGACGAAGGGGTTCTGTTCAGTGTAGAGTTCTGTGACGTAAAGACAGAACTCAGGACGTCCTTCAGCGTCAGGCTGACAAGCTTGTCGCGGCCATCACGGCCATACTGTTCTGTTGCAAGGAAATTATATTTTCCGGATCCGGGAGCCGTCTCTTCGCCCTTAAGACCCACGCCAATCGTCCAAGTGTAAGTGACAGAAGAAGAAGTAACCACCGGTTCATTCTTCTTTTCCTTGGTCACCATCCATTCATCCGGAGAGGTAGTTACAAGATTTTCTCTGCTGGCTGAGTCTTCCTTTTCGTAGATCGCAACAATATAATTGGGATCCGAGGGATCCAGCAATTTGTTGACAACATTGAAGGATGCCTTAATATGGGCCATGTTAGACAGATTGTACGTCTTGACCGAATTGTTATTACCATTGTTCCCAATATAAATTTGCAAATCAAACGCACCGGAAGTCGGAGCGCTGGATGCTGTTGCATTGCCCCATTTTTGAGGGACCACTACCAGATAAGTATGTGAACCATCCTCATTTGTGGTAGTCGTAATGGGATAGCCGTCGCCTGCCGCCTGCAAATAGAGTCCTGCAGGCAGATTAATTGTCAGCTCAATTCCATAATACTCATCGAACAGAGTTCTCGGTTCACCATAATCAGCCTGAACAGACATGGCAGTGGCAAGGCCGTATTCAAGTCGATAGAAAACTTTCTCGCCAGCCTTCGGATTAGTGACAGGTTGACCTCCGCTTAAATATCCTGCATCCAGAGGTCCGGCAATGAAGCCGACATATACAGTTTCTGCCTGACCGTCAGGCCCGTAATAAGTCTGAGCGGGATCATATAACCAGTCCGGAGCAAGAGCCGGTTGCTGTTCTCCATCCCGGTTCCCCTGACCCTCACCCTGCTGCTCAGGATTCTGCTGTTCGCCGGCTTGCTCACCAGCCTGCTCGCCTGCCTGCTCACCTGCCTGCTCGCCTGCCTGCTCGCCTGCCTGCTCGCCTGCCTGCTCGCCTGCCTTCTCGCCAGCCTTCTCGCCAGCCTGCTCGCCTGCTTGCTCGCCAGCCTTCTCGCCTGCTTGCTCGCCAGCCTTTTCGTCAGCCTTTACGTCCGAATTCTTCGCAGGCTCCGCCTGAGGGTCTTCTTTTTTACCCTCTTCCGGGGCCTCTGCGAGGTCATCTTTCTTCTCACCAGGCTCAGCAGCGTCTTTCTTTTCGTCCTGCTTCTGCTCGGTGGTGACGCCCGACTGGGGCTGCTGCTCATCGTTGTTCGCCGCAAAGCTTACATGCGGGAACATGCTGACGACCATGGTGATCGCCAGGATCAGTGAAAGCAGTCTCTTTTTCGTACTTATCATGTTCTGCTCCTTCCGTGCGGCGCTTACCGGTCTGGCGCCGCCTTTTGTGTGCTGACAGCCGCAAAAATGTTGATTTTTCGGCTGAGATTGGGGTCTATTTGCCTGTTTTCAAGCAATGTGTTCAAAGGGCGCACTCTGTCACCCTAATAATTCGATGATATTATATAGGCCTTTTGTCCTTTTTACAAGCCCTTTTCCGGTTATTTTTCTTATTATTCACCCTTGAATCGTGACGTTTAGGGGGGTAAATGTCCGTCAGCCCTTTCTAACCTGCACATATGTGCGCTTTTCCGGCGGGGCCGGACCTCTCCGATTCTCTCTTGCCCGGTCCCGGATCCGATCCGGAAGGTGATCTAAAGCCCCAGACCTGCCGTTTCCCTGCCGGACCGCCGAAAAATGGGAAGAAAGCTATATAATATTATATTAATGAAGAGAATTCTCATTCGCTTTTCCCTGATCGGCCCCCTTTCCCCCTCTTTTTTTCTCCGGCGACAGCTCCTTTTCGCCTCCTTTTTCCGCCCCTTTCCGGCTGATTTTCGGCCTGTTTTCGCCTCAAAAACCGCCTTTTGGGCCTCTTCCGGCGGGTTTTCCACCGGAAAAGCGCATGAAAATTTCAGGAGATTGCCAGACTGACCCTTTTCAAAGCCTTCTTTGGCTTGTCTTTTTTCCTGGGCCTTTCCGGCTGTTTTCGGCCGGAAAACCGCCTTCCGTGCCCCGTCTTCCGCATCCGATCCGGCCGGCGTTTCTCCCCTTCGGATCCTCTTTAGAGCCCGTTTTTGCCCTTTTTAAGCCTGTTTGCCGCTCATTTGGGCCTTTTCCGGCCTCTGCCGGTCCCCGAAGCCCCGTTTCTCCGCCTTTTCCGACGTTTTGCCTCTTTCCGCCCCTTTTCCCTGCCGTTTTCGGCCTGTTTTCCTGCGCCCGGTTCAATTTCTCGAAAAATCTTTGCTAAGCCGGGCCGCGCTTCCTGAAAACTGTAAATATTTCACGCCTTTTTCGCCCCTTTCTCCGAAATGCTTCGTTTCGTGTCACGTCTCTTCTCCGTCTCCTCCTCTGACTCCTCTCCGCCTTCCTACGCCGAGAGGCTACATATCGTGTCCTTTCAGGCCGCCGCCTCTCCCCTTTCTTCCCGAAAATGCTACACTTCGTGTCACGCCCTCGCATCCATCCCCTTTCCCCCTCTATGCCTGTTTTATGCTGAATGCCCTTCAGGTCTTGCAATGCAGCGGTGCAGCCATTATATTTTATAATGTAGAAAACGTTTCATAAACAGGAGTGCTGCTCATGCCAAACTTCACCATTCACGAACTGTTTACCACCATGAACGCCGCTGGCTCCGCCCGGGATTTCCGCGGGAAAGACCAGAACGACTGGACTACCTGGGACTGGATCTGCGCGCTGCAGAGCGGTGTTACCGGCACGCAGGCCGGCGCACAGGAAGAGCGCGTCGCTGCCATGCGGTCTCTTCTTTTTGAACTTGTCGCATTAAAGACGGCCCGGCTCCTTGAAGAACAGCTGGGCCAGCAGCCCGTACTTCAGCACGTACTGCTCGGTCACGAACATCGTATGCCGCATGACGTAGGTCTGCAGAAGCTCCTTCCTTTTCTGCTCCTCCGCGATCTGCTCCAGCATATAGTAAGCGAGGATCTTCTTCCACCATTCTTCCCGCTCTTTCTCTTTTTCTCCGTCAGGGCCATATCTTCCATCGGCTTTTCCTCTTTCTGCATTTGCTGCGTCCCTAGCATAGCAAAACCCGGCCGATCCTGCAAGACGCCTGCCGCAAGCGGAATAAAAACGGCATAAGAGGCCGGCCCTCTCCCCGAAAAAGACTTTCATATCTTAAGCAAAGCCGCCCTTTTTTTGCTTGCATTTTCGGGCGCTTCTGTGGTAT
>JAEEGL013968067.1_pt1 | contig 19837 bp, 15 predicted proteins | sample 9134231 | NCBI WGS metagenome assembly JAEEGL01 (sample SAMN16246548, study PRJNA631951) | gut metagenome | biome: gut microbiome; feature: rumen; material: fiber-attached | host: Bos | place: Iran: Karaj | collected 2018-10 | reverse complement strand
TTCCCAAGTCCAAACATCGGACATACTGAAACATGATGGTCTTCATTCTGACGATTCTGATGAGGAGCACACATCATTCCTCCGCCAAAGAATCTACCGAACATTGTTGGAGCAAGCCATACTTTTTTAAAATTAAAAGTGTTTCCGTCAACCTCCACAACTGCATTTGTGGGGTGATAATCAAAAAGTAATCCCTTAATTGCGATTTTTGTATAATTGATTGGTTTATCACTTTTGTTACGAAGCTTATCACCTTCTTCACAGCAATAACCGTCAATGCCATACCCTATACCATTCAAGAATTTTTTCGAAACACCATTAACTGTAACAACAGGAAGGTTATAAATATATTTTGTTATATCTATTAGTCCTGTTTCATTTTCAAACCCTATATCCCTTACAAAGTCGTTGCCTGTTCCTGAAGGATAATAAAAAACAGGACACGGTAAAACAAAATCTTCAATGTCATTTACAAAATGATTTAAAGTTCCGTCTCCTCCGCAAACTATAACTGAATCGTTTTCATTCAACGATGTCAGCAGAACTTTATAGTTTGGATTTTCAAGAACATTGTAAAATGATGCATCTCCATTTATCATTCCGTTGATTTCTTTGAATTTTTCTTTACATTTTCCGTTTCCGGCTGTAGGATTGTAAAAAACCAAGTACATTATAATCACTTCCTGTTCAAATTTTGTTTATCAAAAGGCCATATACTTTATCACTTATTTCGGCGGTAGTGTGAGAAATCGAATAATCGGGCTGAATAACGTCTACTACTTCAAGTTCAACAACCGTTCTTTTTAACGGATAATTAGATTTAACGTTTTGCGTATTTCTCACGGATAAGACAACCAAGGGTACCTCTGCTTTTTGAGGAATTCTAAAAATCATTGCATGAAAAGGCAATAGCCCTTCACCGCGGTTTCTAGTCCCCTCAGGATAAATACCTATTGATACTTCATCATTTTTAAGATACTCTACTGATTGAGTAATAGTTTTTACGGAATTTCGTATATTTTCGCGATCAATTGGCAAAAATAAACATTTTCTGATAATCTTGCCGAAAAACGGTACCCTAAAATTAGATTCTTTAGAGATGAAAGATATGTTGTATTTTCTAAAAGCATACCACGTTACAATCGGATCGAAGTTTGACCTATGATTGCTTACAAGTACAAATCTCGAATTCGGTATCTTTTCATCTCCTGATACTGTTATTTTAACACGACAAAGAAACAAAGCAATTCCTGTCGATAGATTCAAGAGGAATCTGCAATATTTGCTGTTCTTTTTATAAACCTTTTTTGTATCTATGAATAAACTGGTAACAATAACTGTTAAAAGCAGCAACAAGAAAAATGATACAACTGCCAAAAGAGTATACAACAGTATTTTAAGAAAAATCATTTTTTTCTCCTATTTTGCATAAACGTGGAATTGATATATCCTTGCAACAGACGATTGTCTGTTCCCTGAGGGATAAGCAGGGAGAGTTATAAGAAGTCTTACGTATCTAGCAACAACCGGAGTGAAACTTCTGATAGTGAGATCATCAGTATTTGCAACAACAGAATCTGCAATTGCCCAATTATCATCTTCCGTTTTTCTGTATTGCAAAGCAAAATCAAACGTGTTCCATCTATTAGATTCAAATTTACCGCAATGCTGAACAAGCCATTTATTAATTGATATTTCTTTTCCTAGATCAATCTCTGCCCATAAGACGCGATCATTTTCATTAAATCTGGCGCACCACTTAGAATCCTCTTTACCATTCAACATATTATCGGAAATCTGACCGTCTATGGGATCGGAATTCGATTTACTTTTTTTGTTTAGAATAACGTTTTCGCCCAGAATATTATAAATTGGTTTTACAATGGAATCGCAATCACCCATAATTATAACTGCTTTGGGACAATTGATATCAGTTATTATTACGTTTCCTTCCCAATTTTCAAATAAACCATTCCCGGATACTTCGTCTGCGTTTAATAACAGTTTATCGCCTTTTTTCAAAGATTTCTCTGTAAAAGATCCATCGCTTTTATATATTTTCAAAATATGCGATTGCTTTGGATTATCATCTGTAACGTCATATAAAGGTTTAAGAGTATCAACAGTATTTCTGTCATAAGAAGTTGCTGCATATATAAGTATATCATTGTTATCCGGAAGAACGATAAATCCATCACTTCCAACATCAAAATTATAACTGAAAAGATAAGCAAATTTATATAGTCTGTTCCCGGATAAATCATGAGTATGAGTATAGCAAACCGCAATATCATCTGTCTTTATCCTTCTGTTATCGCCCCTTCCTATCATATCCCAAGTTCCGACGTTTTCTTTAAAATCCTGAACTTTAACCCTTACATACTTTCCGCAGGAATAGAAATCGGCAACTTTATCTCCGCTTCTGGATAAAGCCAAAATATTAACAGTCTTGTGCTTTCCAACGAATATTTTCTGACCTTTGCAAACAACAGCATTCTTACCGTTTTTAGGTCCCATTTTAAATGGAATACCCGAACAATATTCATATTCGTTAAATAATTCTTCAGGAATTGAAATACCATCTGCAATTTCGCCCAAAGAGGGGTTATTGTCAGGAGAAGTGGTTTTGACGTCATAATCCAAATCAATAAATTCAAATGATACTTTATTATATTTTTCTTTATTTTCCAGATCAATTATAAACGTTTTGGGTTCAAATTTACCTATATTGAAACTGAATGAATGGTCTGAATTATAAACATTATTTTTAAAAGTTTCATAACCGTTTGTTTCAATAACAGTTTTAATAACAGGATTAAGACTGACGGAAATGTTGTTTTGATCCTTTCCTGAAGTCTCCTGAACTCTGACTACAAGATTGTTACCATTCTCTTCTTTTTTTATTGCCTTAATCAGAACACTTTCGCTGCTGCAGGAAATAAATGATAAATCATTAAAATCACCATTATGTTTATCAGCTGAGAACGCAATCAAAGGCTGGTTAAACGATGCAGCTTTTACAGGAATTATGTCTCTGCGGCCAATATGACCTACAATTCCGTATCTGAATATATTCTTGCCCATATCCTGAAAATCCTGGGCGGAATCAGGTCTGAATTGCCCTAAAGGCGTATGAATTAGTGATAGTCTTAACGAACAGTCGTTGGGCTTCTCCATACCGTATTTGCAGTCGTTAAATACAGATATTCCATAATCGTTGTTTCTGTCGGTCAGGTCAGCCCACTGGTGAACACAATGTTGAAAATATGGGAATGAATCAGTATTCCCTCCTCTATCAGCTCCGAGACCGAGATCAAATTCTGCAAATTCATTGTTTACAGTAAACGGGAATTCAGCCACAAGCATTGATCTTTTACATAGCCAATCAACGTCGTTTTCAACTTCTATAACGTCTGAATTTGAAACAAGTCTTATGATCTGAATAAACGTTGATTCTTTATATTTTTTCTCAATTCGTAATGCTACGGAAGCAGGTCCTTCTTCAATAATTTTAACGGAAATGACATTTGTTATTTTTTCAGGTGTTAGAGAAATATCATCATATTTTATTTCCCAGGACGGCCAAACCGTATTATTATCAGGTCTTATAGCAAGGCCCGAGGAAGAACTTAAAAGTTCTTTTCCGTTTCTCTTGTCTAATATCGAGCATATATCGCCGTTATCATCAATTATGACACGATAAATCTGGTTTTCAAGAGAATTTTCTGTAGCTTTAAGAACTCCAAGATCTGATTGCTCCGTGCATTCAGAAATATGATATACAGAGACAGAAACCGGTTTAACCGTTGCCACAAACTGCACGTAAGTTTCATTTTCAGATTTAGTAATCTGAGCAGGTACCTCTTTGTTTTCAGAATCAAATACTTTAATAAAAGGAGCGTTTATTGAAGTTTTAAAACTAACAAGATCAGACCTTTCAGAAGAAACAGGATTGTAAACAACTATCGGAATGCCGTCAGTATTAGTATTCAAAACACTTGAAACAGCACTTGCTGATCCTTTTAATTCAGAAGAAAGAATATTCTGAGCTATTATCAGGTCATTATAAGAAAATCCGTATGCATTTAAGATTGAAGTACCTGGCAAATCATCATGGAACTGGTGCCAAAGAAACGTTTTCCACCCGGTTTCAATGCGTTCTGAAGGATAATCCGATACTCCCAGCCATTTGGCGATAGAAGCAAGCCTTTCGGCACTGTCTGCCAAAAGTTCTGATTTTCTGTTCCATCGTTTGTTAATGGTATGAGAAGTAAGAGATCCGTATCCGTGTGGTATAAGCAAATTGCCTGTATATGAAGGCATAGAATCTATCTGCTCTTTTGTCAAATCGTTCATTATTTGATCGGAAGATGCCGCAATAACTTCAAAAGGCTGTGAATCGCTATTATCTGCAACCGCATTATTTAAATACTCCGCGGAAGCGTCTGACGGGGATCCTCCGTAATCACCAACTCCGTAGTACATCATTTTATATGGAACGCCGGTCCATTTTTCATTATGATCAATCCATTTAAGAAATTCTTCTCTTTCATGAAGAGGACGCTTATCAGAATCATTTTCAAAATGACGGGTATAATCTCCGCACAAAAACGAACCTATAACAAAATTACCATCTGGTCCTATCCATTTTCCTAAATCCATTCTCGGAGCGTCTTTATCGGGCATGGGTCTGCGTGTCGTTTTATCTTCATTGTAAATAGGAGAACCAACGCCCCAAACAAGTTTCTGCGTTGAAAAACCGTTCAGTCCCATATGAGCTGCTATAGAAGGAAGTGACCATCTGAAGCCAAAACAGTCTGTCAGAAAAATATCTGAGCTCTTTTTTCCGAATTCTTTTTCAAAAAATCCGTTTCCGTATAAAATCTGCCTCATAAAACATTCTGAAGAAGGAACGTTTGCGTCGGAAGCATCCCATTCACTTCCCGCTACGTTCCATTTTCCTTCTTTGACGTAATCTTTCACTTTAGAATATAAATTAGGATAATACTCCTTCATTAATTTATATCTGAAAGCACCTTCAAAATTAAATTTGTAGTGAGGATATTTTTCAAAAAGTGCAAAATTCTGCTCCATAGTATTTTTAACGCAGTCTCTTATTGTGTCCTGAATTGTCCAGTTCCACTGTGTATCAAGATGAGCGTTTGAAACAACATATAATCTTTTTTTGTTTTTCATAAGAAGCTCCTTTTGTTTTTTGTTTATTCTATCATAAAATGCAGATTATTTCAACTGTATAATAATTTTACATATGATCGTTATTTTTGTTGATAAAATAATAATTAAATGGTATAATGATTTGTAAAAACAATAATAAGGGTCAATATATGAAAAGAATAATTAGTTTTATATGTATTATCGCAGCAATGCTGAACGTATTAACGCTTATTCCGTTCAATAACAAATTTCGTGCTGACGATATTTATTTAACTGCAGATCCTGAGGGGCTGGGGCTTCCGGTCATGTACATAAATACAGACAGCGGAGAAAGAATATCAACTCGAGAATTTTACGTAAGTGGATCATTAAAACTTGAAGAAGACTATAACGGTCCTATTAACATAAAAGCAAGAGGAAATTCGAGCTGGTGGGAATTCAAAACTAAAAAAAGAGCCTATACTGTCAAACTTGATAAAAAAACTGATCTTCTTGGACTCGGAAAAGCAAAAAAATGGACTCTGATTGCCAATTTCAGCGAAAGATCTCAAATGCGCAACAAATTCATATACGATTTATCAGGACGCCTGGGAATGGCATATTCAAAGTCAGAATATGTAAATCTTGTTTTTAACGGCGAGTATATGGGAATCTATATGCTCTGCAGAAAAATCGACCCAAAAATGTGCGATATTGAGGATTATGAAGAAATTGCAGAGGATGCTGCCAAAATAATTAAAGAAAATTATCATTTAAGCGACAAAAAATATGAAGAATTAGAAGATGCTATGGAGAAAGATCTCAGCTGGCTTTCAAACGGCATAGTTCAAAATAAATATAAGATTAGTCTGAGTTCTCTAGATATTCCGGAAACAGGTAATTATTTACTTGAACTTGACGAGTACTATGATGAATACAGCAAATTCAGGTCAGATATGGGCGTCGCCGTTATGGTGAGAGCTCCTGAATATTTAAAAACAAATTCAGAGCGATGGAAGGAGCTAAAATCTTTTATAAATGACTTTGAAGAAGCGTTATCTTCATCAACGTTTGTTAACAGCAAAGGAAAACACTATTCAGAATATATAGACGTTGATTCATTTGTTGATTATTTTTTACTTAACGCTTTAATGCTAAACGTAGAGTTCGGCTACAAATCACAATACTGCTATATAACTTCTGCAGGAAAAATAGTTATGGGTCCTTGCTGGGATTATGACTGGTCGTCCGGAAATCATTTTTTCCCTTCTACGAATAATTATAAAGCCTGGTACCCCGACTGGAGATGCGTTCATAACAAATGGTATCACAAACTGTATGGAGACCCTTCTTTTGTCAACAAAGCGCGAGAAAGATGGTTTGAAATTCAAGATATCATTAAGGAAGAAATAGATAATCTGGAAAGTATTTACGTAAACCTCATGGATTCCGCAGAGCTTGAAATCAATTGTTATAACGCAGATCCATACGAAACTGATTACAGATACAGATCCAACGGATGGACTTTTCAAGAAGAATATGAATATTTTGCTTCTTTTCTCTTAAAAAGAGCCGAATGGATGACTACACAGCTTGAAAAACGAGATCCGAACATTGATGAAAATGGAGTAAAATATGGTTTTAAATCTAAAGCATCTGTAAAATTGGATATTTCCTCCGATACAATCGAAATATTAAGCGGAACCAAATATGATAAATCAGTTATCCAAGCAGATTACTACGTTAATACTTGTTCTAAAAATGACGTGATAAAAATTGCAGTCACTCTCCCATATAACGCTACAAAAGCTGTAGCTTATATCGACGGAACGGTTTCTGGAGTTTCAAATGATGATTTAGCAGATACGGTTTATATTAATCTATCAGCATCACATTTAAAAGCAGGAATGAATACGATAATAATCAACGTTCTTGATGAATCCAACAGTTATAAAGGGGCAAATTACTTTACAGTAAGACTTGCAAATTCCCCAACTAATTCAAATAATGAAGGAAAAATTACTGATAGTAATAGCGATATAATCCCAATCATTGATAACAGCGATAATAATAAATCTATATCCAAATTATCTAAAAAAATCATAATACCTATCATTTCGATAGTCTCTGTCATAATTGTTCTTGCTGCATTAATAATTATATTTATTGTTAAAAAGAAAAAAGCAAAAAAGCCATAGGCCAATAATAAAAAGGCCATATGGCTTTTATTTTTCAATAACAATCTTTCCAAATTCCGGAATAAAGTCATTAAACAAATTCCAAGGAAAAACATTTTCCGGATAGGCTTTTACAATTATCTTTTTATTAGAGACCGGATGAATAAAAGACATACAACTGCAAAACAATGCAATATCAGCTTTTATATCTGACCCATATTTAAAATCTCCTAAAATAGGCATTTTTCTTGAAGAAAATTGAACTCTGATCTGATGAGTTCTTCCGGTATATAAATCGATAGATAAAAGACTAATTTTACCGTAATCAGATATTACAGTATTAATTACTTTATACTTCAGTTTTGCTTTACGAACACCATTTCTTATTCTATCAACAACATAGGTTTTATTATTTCGGCTGTCATGGAATAATAAATCATCATAAAATCCTTCTTTTTCAGCAGGATATCCTTTTATAACTGCGAGATATTGTTTATTAACACTATCATTTTTTATTTGTTCTATTAGTTTCCCGGCAATTTGAGAATTTTCTGCCAGAAGCATAACTCCCGATACGTCCTTATCCAAGCGATTTACAGTTTTAATAATTGTTTTATTTCTCGATGGATATAATATATCAGAAATTACGTCAGGTAATCCTTTTCTGTCTATCGTAGACTCGGATACTATACCTTTAGGCTTAACAACCGCAAGAATTCCGGATTCTCTGAATATTATCTTTACATTATTCATATAATAACAAAAGTCACTCCGTGATTGAACTTATCCAAGTATGAAGAAAGACTCGGATATTTTTTGATAACTTCCCTTGAATCACTATCAAAAACAGAGAACTTTTCCCCATATAAAATTTTTTTAATTATTTTGTTCCCTTTTTGAAATGAAAGCCAATTCCTTACTTTTTCTCTTATTGTTCCACCAACTCCCGAACTTCCGTATCCGTGAATAATAATTAAGCAGATATCTTTCGAATAAGAGTATCTTCTGATTGTGCTTTGTAACTTATTCAAGGCATAATTAGAATCCGGTCTGCCGTCTTCAAGATTAATTAAAACAACCATTTTATCACCATAAATAATATACCACTTAAATGAAATATAGTCAATTGATTTCAGTTGACATTACAGAATTTTATGATATATTAATATTGAGGTGATATTATGAACTTCAGGAACAAATATAATGATTTATTTCTAAACGAAAAATCGTTTAGAAAAATATACAGCGCTAGAGATCAGAATTCACATAAAGGAAATTTCGGATACGTTGCAATTATAGGCGGATGTGAAAAATACCCCGGAGCGGTAAAACTTGCTAATATATCGCTTTCTGCACTAAGAGCAGGATGCGGAGTATCAAGATTGATTATTCCTTCTTGCATATACGATAATGTTTCTCCTTATGTTATTACTTCAACGTTAGTTAGTATCCCGTCTGAAAACGGCCATATGAAATTTGATCCTGTAATAATAAATGAATCATTAAGCGGTATCAATTCCGCATCAATTGGAATGGGATGGGGATTATATAAAGAAAATGCTGAAATACTGGAATATATTTTAAAATATTATAATTTAAACGTTGTAATAGATGCAGACGGACTAAACGTCCTTTCAGCATATAACAAAGTTAATTGTTTAAAAGAAAGCAAATGCAGAATTATTATTACTCCTCATCTTAAAGAATTTGAAAGGTTATCCGGTTATAGCATAGAATCGATAAAAAACGATCCCGTTAAGTGTTCAAAAGAATTTGCGTCGAAATACGGTATCACAGTTCTTTTAAAAGGTCATACTACTATAATTACTAACGGCGAAAAACTTATTCTTTCAGATACCGGTTGCGCCGGAATGGCTACTGCAGGAAGCGGAGACGTTTTATCAGGAATAATAACGGGAATACTCGGCTTTTATGATGAAGATACTGTTTTAGCTGCTGCATGCGGTGCATATATAAACGGATTGGCGGGAGAAGCTGCAGAACGTAAAACAAATCAGTTCAGCATGATCTCACTTGATACTGCCTTGTCTATTTCCGAAGTTATAAATAAAATATTAAGCGAATAATCAGTATAACATATAATAAAGCCACAACATGTTGTGTTGTGGCTTTATTATATTTTCATAATAGATTTAACGTCTTCAAACAACTGAGAAACGCTGTCATCTTTAAAGAATTCAAAATAATAATTTTTACTATCGCCAAGAATCTTATGATATTTTATCCACGAATTAATACCATCAATAAAAGGAAGTCTTGTAAATCCTTTCCAATGGTATACGTGAACGTTAACAATAAAATCTCTTAATTTCAGAAGCGAATCGATATTGTTAGCTTCATTCGCATCGTCTGATGTTGAATTCCAATACATTGGCTGCCAGTAAGATCTTACATTTGGAAAATCTACGTCGTTTATCAGCTTTAACACGTTTTCAGCGCTATTACAGTACGTTTTAAAATGATATTCAAAGGCAATAGTTTGATTTTTATTGATGGCAATTTTAGCACAATTTCGAATAATTGCTATCAGTTCTTTATATTCGCAGAAAGAATAAAATTCCGCATCGCGATTCCCTGCCCAAATTCTGATTACATCTGCGCCAATTGCATTAGCGATATCTGAAACTCTACTAAAATCCTGATTTCCGTCACATTTATAATATGATCCTATTGACGGGCATAAAATTCCGTTGTCTGAAGACAATCTGCCGATTACTTCGGCATTTTTAATATTCTCCGGAGGAACGTGAATATCAGTTCCCCACTCAATATATTTCATTTTGCTTTTTAGGGCGATCTCTATTATTTCTTCCGGTTTCTTGTTTCTAAAACTGACCGAGCAAAGACCGTAATTATCCATTATGCCATTCTCTCCAGCATATCAGCGGTAACTTCATATTCGACTTTTTCGTTATTTAAATATCTTTTAAAATCATCGTACATATATTCAGACATTCTCATAACCTCATACCCTGCACTTCCTGCGATATGAGGCGTTAAAAAAACGTTAGGTAAAGAATAAAGTTTGCTTCCGGCAGACGGTGGTTCGGGAAAAGTAACATCTAAAACAGCTGTAATAGAATTATCATTTTCAAGAACGCTGATTAACGCCTGTTCATCTACCTGAGCGCCACGTCCCGTATTAATAAAAGTAGAAAACGGCTTCAAAGATGATAATAATTCTCCATTAATTATATTTCTTAATTCCGGCTTGTTGGCAAGATGATTTGAAATAATATCGCATTTTTCAAAAATATAATTTAAGGATTTCTTCTCTATTCCTATCTCTCTTGCTTTTTCGTTTGTGAGAAATTTATCATAAACAAAAATATTATAATTGCAGTCTCTTTTCAAACGTGAGATTATCCCTGAACTTATTGTCCCGTAACCGATAAATCCAACGTTGATATTATAATTGCCTTTATAATTATTGAATAATTCAGAAGCTTCTTTGTAATTTGATTTTGTTTTTAAGCTCACTTGATAAAAACCTTTACCGGCAAGTATTATTTGAGAATAACAGTATTCAATTACTGGAACAGCATTTGCTTTCCATGCGCTGAATACTCTTACACCGTTATTTATCAGTTGCCTTGCAAAAGGCTGAACTGAACCAGCGGAATAAAATACGGCTTTTAATTCTTTGAAGTTTTCTTGTATTATCGTGTCAGACAACACAGGCATCCCCCAAGTACTGAAAATAAAATCAACGTCAGAAAAATTCGTTGTTTGAATGTCATTTGAGGTATAACACTTATCTTCTATATCAACCAATTCTGCTATCTTATTTTTTATATTTAATGAATAGACAGCAGACCATTTTTCTTTATTATCTGTAAGATAAATCGCTTTCATTTATTATTTTCTTGAATTCCAGACGCTCTCGAACCATAAATCCCTGTCGGGAATTTCATTAACCTCCCGTTCGTAAATTTCAATATCTGAATTACCTTTTCTTACTATTAATTTATTAACATTTCCGTTATCAGACTTAAATACAGGTTCATTATTTATCGAATCATAAACAATTGAAGAACCTCTTGAACCGTATTTTTCAGCTATATAAACCATCGATTTTGCAACGAAATATTGAGTAATCAGAATATCATGATTTCTGAGTAAATCAATTATCTCTTCTTTTTTATTCCACTTGTTATCAATAATGAAATTATTTAAATCTTTTTCAATTTCCGATAAAGCAAATTTCATACTTTCAATATTTCTGATAAAAGAAAAATACTTGCTCATCCTCTTTTGATATTTATTTCTTAAAAGATTTAATGTAGAAGTACAAGAGTGAGTATTGCATATCAAATTATCAATATCATGAATTGCATAATCAAAAATGCCGTCTTTAGCGAGATTGTTTCTATTGTTTTTTGAACTGACAATACTTTGAGCAACTCTCAATGATCCGACTTGGGTTGAATTCAAAGCGGACCCACCCGGTCTGTAAATTCCAAAAGTTCCGGCAGATTCACCGCAAGAATATAATCCCTTGACAGATGATTCCCAATTGGCATTTACGTTTATCCCTCCGTTATTATGTTGTACGCATACGGAGACTTTCAGTAAATCCTTTGAAAGGTCTATTCCATGAGCTTTGTAAAGATCAATCGCAAGGGGATTCAAAACCTTAAGCCGTTCTATTGGAGTTTTCTGAAGAGCACCAGAATTTTTCAGATAAGAATAACATTCATCAGACAGCAAGTTAAAATCATCTTTTAAACAAGAGGGATTTTTAGAATAGTCCAGATAAACGTCATTGCCGTTTATGACAGATTCTCTGAAAACCAAATAATCTATCATAGAAGAGCCGTTAATTTTTCTTGAGTCAAAAGGCCACTGATATCCTTTGAGAAAAGTATAATCCAGTATCTGACGGTCAGAGAGAGACTCTGATAAAAACTCTTTAACAAATCCATTCTTATTAATCGAAATATAACGAGGCAATACCTGTTGGTAACTTCCGGAAACGTTCCATCTGAAATCAACTGATGATAATCCAAACTGCCATTCTGACATATTGCAGAATTCTGCCCCTGCTAACCACCCAAGAGAAGCTGATCCGAACTGGCTCTCAGGATATACGCTATCATAATAAATTGAGGCAGGACCGCCGGTGGCCAATACAATATTCGGGCATTTTATTATTACGTATTCGCCCTCATTATCAAAACATATCAGACCGACTGCTCTGTCGGACTCTGTTATGATTCTGACTGCATAAAGATGATCAAGAATCATTATGTTTTTGGATAAAACTGATTTTTCAAGCTTTTCAGTCATCAATTTTGAAGTATACGGTCCAACAGATGTTGCTCTCATAAACGGATCGTGATCTGTTTTATAACCGACGTACTCCCCAAAATCATTAGTAGGAAAATCAACTCCAAGAGAAACAAGTTTAAAAAAAGCCCGAGCAGAATTCGCCGCTTCACATAAAGCAACGTCTCCGTCAACACATCCCCCGTTGAACAAAGTCTCAGCCATTTTTTCAATTGAATCGTCTTCTTTTCCAGATAATGAAATTTTGTAATAAGTCTGTTTATCACTACCCGTGTTTCTCGAAGTGCCGGAATATAAATTCTCAGTAACTATTGCTATATTTTTATATCCTAAATCATATAGCGTATCCGCGCAGTTTAGTCCGGCACATCCGCTTCCTATAATAATTGCATCAAAACTATATTTTTCCATTTTCAAAGTCTTTTAATATGAAATCCACCGTCAACGTCAATAAAAGAACCGGTACAAAAATCAAAATATCCTTGCGAAATTGCTAATACACATTTTGCAACGTCTTCGGGATATCCCCATCTTTTTATAGGAGAAATACCGTTTTCTATAAGTTTATCATACTTTTCTTTTACGACTTCTGTCATATCTGATTTAATAATACCCGGTCTTAATTCCAGTACCGGAATGTCATATTCTCCGAGTCTGTCTGCAAAGAGAAGCGTTATCATTGATATACCGGCTTTGGATATACAATATTCACCTCTTGAAACGCTGGACGTATAACTTGAAGAGGAAGATATATTAACTATTCTCGGATGATAATCTTCAAGATTTTTATTCAAGCATCTTATCATATAATTTGAAAAAAGCTGGCACATAAAAAAGGTTCCTTTAGTATTGATATTAATCAATCTATCAAAACTTTCTTCAGTCGTTTCAAGAATATCAAGTCTGTTTTTACAAGCGACGCCGGCATTGTTCACAAGAAGATCAAGCCTTCCATATTTTGAATCAATATAATCTAAAAGATTTTTTCTGTCGTTTTCTGATGATACGTCACATTTATAATAATTTTTTTCATTAAGAATCCCTTCTGAAGTTGCAGAATAAACAACCGTGTAACCAGTGTTATCAAGTAAGTCGGCAATTGCTTTACCGATTCCGCGAGAAGATCCCGTAACCAATGCTATTTTCATTTGAGGTTCCTTTCATATAAATCTTTATAATAATCATCAAACGATGCACACCCTGAATACAATCCGTTTCTCATAAGTTTAGTGCATTTTGAACACGTTATACATGCTTTTTTTACGTTATATTCACCTTTAATATAATCTTTATAAAAATCCGGATATGCAAGAGCCATTCTTCCAAACCCGACAAAATCACACACCTTTTGCTCTAAAAGAACATCTGCCCTTTTCAAAGCATCTTCCCTAAAATAAGACAATCCGCATCCTATCAGAGCAATGTCCGGAAATTGTTTTTTTATTTCTTTTTCAACATTTTCAAATCTTCTTACACCGGTTTCGGGCAATTCTTCAGGTTTATAAGATCCTATTCGGTACGGGCGATTTATATGCGGATTATAATAAGGATTCCCTATCGTAATATTTAAAAGTTTCAAACCGTTTTTTTGCAAATCGGATATTACAGAAAAAGGCTCGGATAAATCAAGTTCACCGTTTTCATCAGTTCCGAAGCCGTAAGGCTTGGCAACCATATCCGAAACTCCGAACCTGGTTGTTACAAGAAAATCTTTATTAAAATAATCATGCACTAGTTTAAATGAATTTAAGTACAGTTTTTTGCGATTTTCTAACGATCCGCCGTATCTTCCTTCTCTTAAATATGAAGATAATGTCTCCTGCATAAGATAACCGTGACACGATTTAATATCAACTCCGTCAAAACCAGCTTTGAAGGCAAGTATTGCAGAATGAAGATATTTTTCAGGCAGTGAATCAAGATATTCATCAGAAACTATAGAATCATCATTTATTGGCCTTGTTTTTTCATAAATATTATTATGGTAGCAACATAAAGGTTTTTTAAAACTTTGCCGTCCTGAATGAGTCAACTGAAGAATCAGTTTAGGATAAAAACCATTGACTTTAAAACCGTAGCCCTTAATATCATTAACAAATTTTGAAAATATATCAATATTTTTATCTGTTAGCGACATTTGACGAGGATTGGATTTTCCCTCTTCACAAACAGCACACGCTTCGACCCAAATTACAGAAGCTCCGGAGGCAGCGTATTTCAAATACTTTCTAAGAGTCAATTCACCGGGTGAACCATCATTATCGCAGTCAAATCCTTCCATAGGTTCAATAACCAATCTGTTGAAAAAACTAAAATCGTCAATTGTAAACGGGAGTTCAATCATAATTATTCTCCTTTTTTTTTAATTATATTACAAAAGATAGTAAAAGTCAACAAAAAAAGAGCATTCACAACTTTGAGTCATAAATGCTCTTTTTATGATTATTGTTCTTTTTGAAAATCAGAAATCTTAAATTTCCATTCTTCTCTGCTTCTGAAAGGTCGATGAAACTTTCTTGTCAAAACGCCTTTTTCTTCCAAATGCATATAACAGGCAGTGTCACATGCTCTTCCGCAGATTGAACACTGATACGCATGCTGAGCAGGAGGGTAAAAATAGATATGGTCCAGTATATTCTTTGCGGTTTCAGGTGTAACCTTTGCTTCTCCCGCAATTATTTGAATTCTATTTTCAAAATCAGAAAAAGCATCAGGAGGCATAAAAGGGTTTTTTGTACCATTTGCACCGTTATAATATACGGCACACTGCCAAGGATCTAAATTTCCATTGTCATCCAGCGCGTGACCCGGACAAGCCTTTACGCACTTCCCACAATGATCGCAAAGACGTGCATTTTTAATATCATCCGATTCTATTTCAGCATTCGTTAAAATAAAACAATAACGTACCATTGGTCCGAATTCATCTGTAAGCAAAGCACCCGAAAGCCCTTTTTCTCCGATACCGCACAGAACTGCTGTTTCTGTAAAATGCATTTGATTTTCTACAGTTTTGCTTCGATAAATTGCATCGTATGCCACTTCTGGATTGGTACTGTTTTCTTCAGCCATAATCTGCTGGTGGCGACGTTGAGGAATTGCAATAAAACCTTTACTTTCTATATAATTTGCTATTTTTAACTGCGCCATAGGCATTATTGTTTCTTCCATATTTTCAACTGCCATTGTGGTATATTGATAATATGTAGTTCCCTCTTCAGTACCTCTGTAAATTCCCCTCAAAACTCTGAAAGCTAGCGCAATAACTGTTCTGACTTCAGGATAGATTTTAAAAATCGGATCATTTTTGTCAAAACGGTCAGAATTTGCAAATCCAACAATATCTGCAAGATTATCTTTAGCGATCCGAATGATTTCCTGTTTCATCTCTTTTATTCCCCTTTCAAATGCAGATAACAAGCTACGTCACATTTTTTCCCGCAAAGACAAGGAGCATATCCCCATTGAGTATTAGGTAAAAATTTCATCTCTTTATAGATCTGTCTGGCACTTTCAGCATCAAAATGTTTTTCTCCGTTTAATATTTCTTCTCTTTCAGGGTTATTTTTTAAGAACTCATCAGTAATGAACGGGTTCGATTTATGCGCGCCCTTATAATAAACTGAGCACTGCCAGGTATCAAGACCGTTTTCATTGATTGCTTTACCGGGACAAGCTTTTATACACTCCCCGCAGAGATCGCAAATTCTACCCTTAACTGATTCATCCGTATCCAAAGGTGCATCTGTTATGATAAAGCAGTATCTTAAAAAAGGACCGTACTCTTTATTAATAATATGACCGCTTAAGCCTGTTTCTCCTATGCCGCACGCCTTTGCAGCTTTACCGAAATCAATAATAACGTCAGGCTCCGGCTTTCCTTTTTCTACCGCTTCAGCATGAATCAACTCATAGGTATCCATTACCTCAGGATTCGTGGTTTTATCACCTTTTACTCTTAAATTAGGAATAGATTTCTGCAGGCATGCATCGTATCCCTCATCTTCGAGTATTTTACCCATTTTGAGCAAAAATATTTCCGCCATTTCTTCATCGATATACTTTACTCCCATGGTGGTGTACGTGTAAAACTGAGACTTCAGTTCCATTGTAAGGAATAAACCGCGAGGGACAGCAAAGCCAAAGCCTATAATACACTTTGCATTCGGCAAAATCATTTTAGGATCTTTTTGAGCGTTTTCGTCATTGAACAATTCTAATGATCCTATGCCACATACAGCAGCTCCCAATTCCCTTGCTTTTTCTTTTATAATTGAAGAAGTTATCATTTCATAATATCTCCCAAATACTAATTTAGACAAATAATAAAAACTTTAAATTATAATCATTAAATTATCTACATAGAACGAATCATAGAAAAAAGCCAAAATACTCTATCTTTTCAATGAATTTGTTTTTATCTATCAAGTTTCCATGGCTTTTTTGTACGCAAAGGTTCTTTAAATCTATCTTCCATACAGCCGCCTTTTTTCTCCAACATACTGACGCATGCGCGAATGCATCCTCCGCACTTTGCCATATTGTAACCTACCCAACTGGGAAAATATTTTTGAAGAGCATTGTATACCTTCATTATTTCCTTCTCATTAGCAATATCAGTTATTCCTTCCATTAGATCAAGAGCACCGTTTTCGTTTCTATCCCAAACCTCTTTCGGTACAAAAGGGTTGTAATATCTGCCTGCATGCGTATAAAATGCATAACAACGCCACATATCTATATCGCCCCATTCAAGAACTTTTCCTTCAATTTTCACTGTCACTTTTTTACCGGATCCTATTGCGGGAATGCATCCGCCGGGGCATTCTCTTACGCAGGCACCGCATTTCCGGCAAAGAGGTTTACCGTTATACATCTCATCATATTCGTCAAATTCCGCATCTGTAAAAATAAAGGCGATTCGCTGTAGCGGACCAAATTGAGGCGTAAGTAACATTTTGCTCCACCCAAGTTCCCCTAAGCCACATGCAACAGCAGCAAGTCTAAAAGAAAATTGTATATCAGGCGGAACGTTATCGTCCCTGGTAGCGCGTGTAAACTGAACATTTCTGTGATGTGCGGTAGACGTTTTCGCATTTTCATTTACCTCAATCTGTTCTTCGGGAGACAGAGTATTTCCCGGAGAACCATCCATATCAGATACGCATCCTCTTGCGCCTGTATTTCGATAAACAAAAGCTTCATAACCGTAATCTTCGATAACTTTACCAACGCTGTAAAGAACTGCAGGAGCAAATATTTCGTTTATACCTCCATAGGCCATTGAAGGATATTGATAAAACTGTGTTCCCTCTTCTATTCCCCTTTGAACCCCTCTTGGAATGCGAAAAACAAATCCTATCATACTTTTGGCTTCGGGAAATAAAAACATAGGATTCATTTCATCCGGTGCGCCTTTCATTCTCGTAATTGGAGCAATCCCGCAAACGTCTGCTCCAGCAGCAATCGCAGTTTCCTTAATCAATTTATTACTAAGCATAAACAATCTCCTTATCATAAAGCAACGGTTGCTTTTTTTTGTACATTTCGGCAGTACTGACAATCGTTACAGTTTTTTGAGCATTCCATTACCGTTTTTGTAAAATCAGAAATGATGCTTTTATTATCTATTACGAACGGGTAAAATAAACCTGAATGATCAGGCTCAAGCATTTCAGTAATCGCACCATTAAACGACCCTCTGCAATATGCTTCAATAACGCGAAAAGGCGCTTTATTTACTCTAGTTGCAAGTTTCAGCCCATCAAATATATTTTCATAAAAAGAAACGTCTTCCGGCCTTATAAAATTAGTTAAAGAAAGCCAATTTTCTCTTTTATCGCTTTTTCTCAAGTAATCCCAGCACTGTCCCTGAAACTGGTAGGCATTATCCATTTCAGATATTTCGCTCTCATGAGATACAAGATTATCATGAAACGTATGAGTTGAACAAAAATTCAAACAACCGCTGTTTGCAAGACCATATAATTTCTTTCCGTTAGAATCACACCACGTTCTTGCTTGTTGTAATTTAACTAAATCTCTGTTATATTCTCTCTTAAGATAAAAACTGTCAAACAAATCGGAGACGTAATCCATACCCTGTGAGGTGCCGATTTCCATATTAACAGATGCTCTCACCTCAACATCTTCAAAATTTTGCTTTATGAATTTGGCAATCAACGGAGAAGTTGTGGTAACGCACGACAAACCGCAAAGATTTTTAAGAAAAAGAATATTTTCACCTATCTTATGGAAAAAAGATCTTGATTGAGCGTTTCTGCCATAACAGTTACCGTTAAGTAAAAGATTAAGTTTAATTCCGAATTTACTAATCGTTTGCAAGTATTCTCGTTTTTGATCCATAACATCCCATTTGGACAACTCTGAGCCCAAGTATTTTGAATTCCTTCCGTTTGGAAAATCATCAAAAGAAAAATAGACCTCGGAAATATTACATTTATAATCTTCAACTGTTTTTATAAATAAAGCAGTATGATTTATTGGATATCCAACTGAAAATTTCATGGAGATTTCACCCTTTATTGCATATTAATATATATTAGTATAAACCCAAAAAAGAAACGATAAAATAAATAAAACAAATTAATAATTAAACAAAACAAACATATTGACATTTTCAAAAATAACGTTAAAATCATATTAGGAGGCATTCATATGCAACTGTCTGAAATATCACCTTTTATAAGGTTTGCAAATGAGATTATAATACCAAAGAGAAAAAACGATATGTTCTGTGTCGATTCAAGAATAGTATTGATTCTCGAAGGAGACGGTAAAGTTAGAATAAACGGTAAATATTATAATTTTAATGCCGGAACATTGCTGATGATTCAGGCTAAAACAATATACCATTTTGCTTTTCAAAATACTGTTAAAGGAATCGCTATTAATTTTGATTTCATATCAAACGGTATAAACCACAAAGAAATATTTCCACTTTTTCCGGTTGATCAGCTTGGAATATATCAACACGTTTCAACTTCTTATTTTTCCGACACCACTGTTTTGAACTCGCCAATTTTAATCGATAATGCATTTTATCTTAAAGATAGTATCTATCAGGTCGTCAATGAATTTAAAAAACAAACTCCTTTTAGTATTGCTAATGCTTCTGCATACTTAAAATTGATTATTTCAAAAGTAGCTAAAAACATAATGCTAAGTGAAGCAGA
>JAEEGL012649951.1_pt1 | contig 19837 bp, 16 predicted proteins | sample 9134231 | NCBI WGS metagenome assembly JAEEGL01 (sample SAMN16246548, study PRJNA631951) | gut metagenome | biome: gut microbiome; feature: rumen; material: fiber-attached | host: Bos | place: Iran: Karaj | collected 2018-10 | reverse complement strand
TTGAACGGAATCATTATAGCGTTGTCTAGCAAGCGATCTGCCAGTACCAGAAATGATAGCAAAAAGGATAGCACCAGAAATCACCAAGAACAGCGATACTTCTACTAATGTGAACCCTGTTTTACTAGAATTTCTTTTCATGATTTTAAAGCCTTGGAGCTAGCTCCTGTTGATAAACCTCATAGAAACCATTGCCATTCTTAATACCCTGATTATAAGACCAGAGGTAAGTGGAGGCCGGCAAATTGAAAATTTCGGCCGGATCAGCAGATTTATCTTTGCTCCCGGAACCACCAGTACGGTAGTTAATATTGCTATCTGAATCGTTTTTAGTAATAATTGGGCCGTTAATAGTAAGTGTGTCGTCGCAAGTGCTAGCGCCAAAATTCTTGGTACCAAATTCACTACTTTCGTCCGCACAAGTATCTAATTTGCCGGTAGTAGCAACTAACCATGCATCTACCTGTGACACGCCTTTATTGATTTTAATATCTCCATCCGCAATAATGACGACCTGAGGAATATCATTAATATCACTGACTGCGCTAGTACTATATGTGAGGTCGCCACTTATCGTTATGTTTTTCTCGCCATAAATAATAGTGGTACCAGCGATATTAGAACCTGAAATCTCTACATTGTTACTATAATGTTTATAGCAGATTGGTTCACTGCAGGAACCAATTGTGGCTGAAGTTGTGCTGTCGGCTGGTCTATTATTGGCTGGATCTCTATATATTTCAACAATACGATCTAAGAGTTTTGGATTAACATCAATCTGGGCTGAGCCAAGCACTCTGCTATCTTCGTTAGTGATAGTAAGTGGACTGTTCCCGTCTTTAGCAAAGGAACCATTATTTGGATGGACGTTGAGAGAGTTGCCAGAACTAAATCCGGAAATTAACCCATTAGCGATTGCGCCATATTCTGTCCATGAACCAAAGGTTGATACACCGCCAAAGGCCGATGTCTCTTTGGTAGTAGTAGAAGTCATAATGTCGCCAGCACTATAAGTACTGCCGCCCCAAACTTGCAAGCTTGGTTTTTTGGCTACCGAACGGCAGGTGGCATTTGAAATAACCCACACGCCACGATCACCAAGATCGCCTTTTCGACTGAGGTTATATACTTCGCTGTTGGCATATTTAATACTCATGGAGAAGCAGACGAGTGTGCCGACTTCGAGATCGCCTACGTGGTAAGTAAGATCTGAAGGAATTCTAGAATCATTGAATGTAAGAACTTTTATGTTCCCGTCACCTTTATCTAAGCTTGGTTGCATAACCGAACTGGCCAACAATTTATAATTACTTTCATCAAATCCGGAAAGTTTGTTGCTCCAATATGCTTTAAGATCGCCGCTTTTCGCTTCGGCCTCACCCATGAAGTCAGAGTTAGAACTGTCTGCAGTAAATGCGGCAATGTTGATTTCAAGATCAGTTGTCGGAGTTAAGGCTTGATCTTTGTCGTATCTTTGGCTGGTGATTGTTGATGTGGCCCTGCTAATTGAGATGTCTTCACCTACTAAAGCTGGGGTCGTACGATCAACTTTAATTTCTGGAACAATTTCAAAGTTGAGGGCTTGTTCGAAACTAGCACAAGCATAAGATATGCCGCTATTACCTTCTTGAAGTTGTTTAAGATCTTCGGCAAGACTTTCAATGACTTTCTTAGCAAATACAGTAACGTCGCTAAACAAACCTTTAAATAATCCTCCGCAGTTGTTAGCAATCGAACTACTATCGCTACTGTCACCGGCAGTAAGGTTTTGGATAACGCAAGCTATAGCTTTAATACTAGACGTTACAACAGACCATAATGCTTGAAGTATGGTACTATTACCATTTTCATCAACTTGTCTGGTTGGTTTGTAAGTTAAAACGTGACAAAGCTGTCTTTGTTCGGCCTTAACATTGAATGTGTATGTAGAGTCAAATACGGTTACAGTTTCGCCTTTAGTAAATTCGGTTACATACGGAAGTGGTTGGCTACTAAGGTTTGATCGTTTCGAGACTAGTTCCTGGATAGCATTATCAAGGCTGCCCTCTTTGAACAATGTTGTTTTAGACCCATTCAAAAGTTGGGCGACTGCGTTTCTCATGGACTCGGTGCCAGGTATAGGACCAACCGCTAACCATACTGCAGCTACCTTATCAACATTGGAGGAATCTGTTCTAGTGAGCTGATGTTCGTAGCGTAGTTTAATTTGGTCATCATTTAAGATCTTCAAGGCTGCACCATCTAGTTTTGTGCCGCTAGAGATATTAAACGTGCCATCGCCATTGTCGGAAGCGCTGACGTCTCCACCTGGTTCTTCAGAAACAGTTATATCTGCAGCGGCATAGACATGACTTTCGCCTTGGAATGACACGTTATAATTTTCCTTACCGACACTAATTAATGCACAAACTGTAGTTTTACCTTGACCAGAGCCATTATCGAAATTCAAAGTACTACAAATTTCTTTATTGACGTTCTGTGATAAAGAGACTGTAGCGTTAACTGTAGCAACAGTTTCTGGCCCTTTTGATTGTTTAGCATCAAGTTTAAATTTACCAGATGGGCTACCGCTAAAGCTAGCTTCTCCAGTGTTAGAAACTGACCATGAACTTTCAGTATTGGAACTTTTGCTGCTATTACCTTTCATATTGTGTGTAAAGGTAATATCGATACTGCTTGGCGCGCCGTCAAAAGCATAAGTTCTAGAGACAGAGTTAGTGGCTGAATTTTTAGTAAAACCGGCTGTTTTTTCCGCGCCGTCCATGGAAATCTTTGATTGACCCTGGAATTCTACGGATTCTTGGGTTGATGGTGGTGGAGTTTGAGTTTCGTGATAGCAGAACCATTCTGTGTTGTTACTGGCGTCTGTCCATTCTCTCCAGTAGCCCAAGTTGTTTTTAGTAGCAAATTGTTTAGCTTCGTTATATGCTTTTTGTGCTTGTCCCCAGGTTATAGGAGTACCGGCCAGGGATTTGCTGTTACTTTGTGAAGTGCCGACACTTGTTCCTTCAGGGTTGGTCGCATGGTTGCGTGCCTTAGACAAAGTAGTTGATGCGACATGATAACCAGAAGAGGTGCCGTTGCTTTTATGCGCTTCCCAACCTAAGAAATAGAAACCTTCTGTTCCTTCGCCACAAGCGACCGTAACGTCGCTACCGGTAGACCATTTACCGTTAGTAGTATTGGTACCGCTGTGTTTATAAAAGGTTACGCTGTCATTTTTGCCAAATTTATATTCGTAATACCTCCAAGAATAGCCATAGCATGAAGTATAGTAATCGATGCTAGTATTCGTTTCTTTACAGTTGCCTGCTGCTTTATATACGCCATCGCCATAATCGGCACTGGCAGCAAAAACACTATTCTGAACAAGCACGGCAGCTATGACTGTCACAAAAAGGCATGTGAAAAAGATTTTTTTAGTACTCATTGGCCTCCTCTATGTTGATTGATTGTAGTTGCTCGGTACAATAATTTTCACGATCTTCGTTCCCCATTTTGCTATAGACTAGGCGAAGATGGGTATAATAAATATATTTTTGTGAATCAGTAATGTTATTTTCGTCAATCATATAGTATGCCGATATGGCGTCTTCGTAAGCCTCGCTGTCTTGCAGGAGGTCTCCCAAAGCAATAGCGATTTCGAATTTACGATCTGGATTGGTCTCATTTTCGTATTGTTCATAGTAATGTTCGACGGTATAGGTATATGGAGTATCTGAGGTATTAGAATTCAAAGTATCTTCTATTTCACCATATGTTTCGGAGAGATTATCATTCCAGTCTTCTAGAGTTTTTTCTTCTGGCTGGCTTATAATGGTTATAATTTTTATCGCTGCAAATACCGCCAATGATACTAGCACAACGGTGCACATAATGATAAGAATTTTTTTCTTATACTTAGTAAACCATTCGGAAAATCTTTGTCCGAAAGATTTCTTTTTAATTTTGACAAAATATTCTTTTTTCTGACCAGCTTTGGAATTATCGATGATGTCTTTGCTTTCAAAAACTACACCATTATGACCTTCGCTGGTAGCTGTATTTTTAACATTACTACCCATGTTATTTATATTACATGGAAATAGGAAAAAGCGCAAGCGTAATAAGACTTAATCGGATAATCTTTGGGAGGAATGGCAATCGGTTTTTTTCATGCCATTATCAATTACTTGACAGTCCTTAGTGACATAAAAATATTTTTCGAGAACATCGGCAACATCAGTACTAGAAAGTTCAATAGCAAATTCTGGATATGGGAAATAGTTATCGTTGGCTTCAACGCGAGATTCAACGCGACGATAGACGTCGTTGGCGCGACCAGTGGAGTCTACGGCGTATTGGACCCTATCAAAATTTACTTTATTAGCGCCTTTGTATAACGTGATAGAAAAGTCGGTGTCTGGTTGACCATATGGAAGAGCCAGAATGAGGAAGTCCGTTTCTGATCCACTCGGCATATCTGATGATAAGACGATCTTCTCTTCGCAGGCATACACGTTACTACTATTGCATTTTACTGCAAATGGCTCATAACCATCGGCAGGGTCTTGATTGCTATTTGCTGATAAAACCGCCTCGGTTATGTTGCCGGTATTAGCGTTACTATCTGGTATCATAAACATAGTGCTATGAGGGACATCGTCAAAATCCGTATACGCATCTGAACGTGGGTAAATAAGGCTAGCGGAAATGATGGCAGGAGTGATCACGCTATTAGCGTTGCTATCAAATTTCTTACCGTTGCCATTGTCGCTATAGACAAAAGACGAGCCATCCCTATCAGAGTGCCAGCTGATTTTAATTGTGTCATATGCGCTCGTGGCTTTAAGTCGTATTACGCGCACTGGATTAGCGGCGCTCAAAGTTGATTTATAATCGGTAGTGTTGGGCGTGATAGTGACGCAAGTGTAAGCTTCGTCTTCGATCTGAATTTCGTCGGTACCACCCTCTGAACCACTAATATTTTCTCGGATTAAAACTTCTGTACCATCATCGTCAGTCCCGTAAAGAATGGATTTGACCGTGTCACAACTTCGTTCCTCTTCTTTCTCAAACTTATCAACAATAGTGCCACAATCGGAGCGAGTGGTCATATCGTTTTTACAAATGGCGTATTGCTCTATTGCTTTCTTTGCATCTTCTACTCCGGATAGGGCGGCATCATAGGCGGATTGGGAGAGGTCGTTATTTGTAGTGTTGGAAGAGTTAGACAAAATTACTCTAACAAAAGTGACAGTTATGACACTAAATAGTAAAGTGACAAAAACTACTACATAGATAGACGCTGCTCCTTTTTTAGCTTTTGCTTTGGTTTTGGATACTTTTTTCATTTTATTCTCCTGCCGTCCTAGTGGCGAAATTAAATTTGTTGATAGCGCAATAATCAAAATCTGAGTCTGCATCGCCTGGCGGCTTGCAATAATTCTCGTTTCCGGTAATATTGATGCCGCCACGGATAGTAGCTAAAATAAATGTCGCTGAGTATAAGCTACGTTTAGTAGTTTGATTCTGGGCAGCATTCTCAACGTCTAGTTGATAGAGCGCTAAACGCTTATCGGATGAGGCGATGAGCTCGACTGGCTCTTCAGAAATAGGATCATTACCAGTTAAATCAAAAACGGTGTTTGTATTGTTGACGGCATAGCCTCCTGTAACCTGGCTGGCACAAGCTAGGCGTTTTTTGTCCTCAATTTTAATTAGACGAAAATTATTATCAATCGCACCTCCGTTGTATATTATCCTAGAGGCATAAGTTCTACCACCTGTATAAGCCGCTTCGGAACCATTTTCTTCTTTTAGCATGACATAACCAGAGTTCCAAATATATGAATACTTGCCAGTGCAAAAGGCGCCGCTGGTCGATACATTACCGCTGGCTCCAGCAACATAGTTCCGTTTTGTTACCGACACCGTGAGTTTTGCACCATCGTTTTTACAGGCATCTACGGCGGCCGGCAACAGTTCGCCACAGGCGCTGGCAACATTGAGGGGGGGCGCTTCAGTTATAGCGTTGGTCATGTCAGTAATGATGCTGCGGCCAACATTATTGACATTTGTGATGGTGGTACCTTTTTGATAAATAGTAATCATATTGGCCACAATAGTAGCAATCATAATGAACAAAGTGCCGACAAAGATAAGGGCAAGAGAAAGTTCTACGAGAGTAAAACCTTTTTTCTGTGCCTTTCCTGCTTTTTGATGTTTTTTCATTATTTACCTTTGCCCGTTATTTGTTCATACATTTATTAGTGCTAACACTGCCAGTGATACCACTTGTAGTGATGCTAAAACTTATAGTGAGTCTCCATTTTGGACAGCCCCATACACCATCGAGGAGCTCCGTGCTGGCTCTTTTGCCGCTAATGGTCGTACCGCCTATATCGACAGTGAAATCATCACCAGCACCAGGCAGATTGCTCGTAACGTCAAATGTGATTGTACTATTAGTTAGAGGGGCCGTCACAGTAGCTGGGCTACTGCCTACTGAATGGTTTGTCGTTTTACCCCAAGACTTAGTCGTCCAGTTCAGCTTTGGAGTATAGGATCTTGCGGTGGAAGTATAGCTAGCAGTATAAGTTCCGCTCGTACTGGTTAATGTAGTGCTGGTAGAAATTGCTGGGCTCCAACTGCTAAATGCGTAAGTATAGGCCGAATCTTGAGACTTAGTTGGGTTGGACGGTATAGTCCCGGTACCAACGGTAGTTTTGCCAAGCACACAAGATTTAGTTTTAACAGTATTGGATGAACCATTATTATTGTTGAAAGTAAGAGTACAGTCGAAAGCTGCGTAATAAGTTTTGTTGGCATTTTGTGTTGTGTTGGCTACTTGAGCTTTAGTTTTAAGATCAGTGAGCGAAGAGGTACTGGTAGACCAACCCTTTAGGCCAGCTGGGGTTGGAATATCTGAAGAGGCGACTTTCGAGCCCTTATCTATGGATACGGTCTTGGAATTTGTTCTACTTATGTAAAACTGTATTTTTACTTGTTCTACTGGTGTTGGGGTCGGTGTTGGGGTCGGTGTTGGGGTCGGTGTTGGATCTTCTGGACCTGGATCAGGACCCGGAGTTATTGGAACATCAGGTGGGTTAATTGCGTTGCGGGCAGTTTGAGTTTCGGTGTTATACAAACGGAATACCGTGCCAAGGGTAGAAGAATTATTTTGATTTGGAGAATTCCAACAAGTTTGGACATAAAAATCGTAGTGAGAGACATCACTACTAGCATCATTTTTAGATGCAACAGCTACTATCCAAATACCATAAGCATTTGTAGAATTACTGGCGGCATTATAATCTAAGCGGGGATAGGTATCCGTAACTCGAATACCATCATCTCCGATAAAGGCATCGCCTCCAGCGTTAAGGCTATCCGTGTCGATAACAAAAGCATTAACGTCGTCTAATTGATCTTGGATTTCGTTGCATGATGATCCGGCATAGGAACCGAGAAATTGATTAACGACATCGATATCTCCGGCGGCGTTAGATGGAGTTGCATTATCTATAATTTCTTCCCAAATCTCATCATAAGCCGAATCGTCGCTAATGCCGGAGTGGCGTTGAGCAGTGGTGGAATCGTAAATGAAACGAATGGCTTCTGCCTGGGAATCGATGGCGTTTCTAGCCATCACAGACTCTAGGGAAGCCTGAGCGTCATTAAGACTGTTGTTCATTAAGGTCATAGAGGCAATAGTGACGGCGCAGAAAATAGCAATGGCAAAAGTGACTTCAACAAGTGTATCGCCACGAAAAATCTTTTGATTTTTAGATCTTATTCGCATTCTGATGAATCCTCGTCAAAATCTATTAATTTTACAGCGCTAGCGTTAAAACCATTTTTTAAATCCAAGCGAATATTGCGACGCCTGCCACCATACACAAAGTTGTCATCGGACCGAATACAAAAATCTACGTAACCGTCGTTAGAATAGACGTCTTTAGGATCACCGGTATTAGTTTGAGCTACCCAGCATCCGGTTTGACTATCTGGATTAGAAGTTTCGTCGCAAGTTTCTTCGTCTGAAGAAAAGTAAGTTCTTACTGTACCAGAAACTGGCGATCTAACAATTAACACTCTTCCAGCAAATCTGTTTCCACCTGCATCCTCGATTATTGCATCGTATGTAGGACTATATTTATAAACATTAGACATACCGGTGTGCGCAATACTAGCATTCAGTGAACGCAGCGCCGTGATTACGTCCGTATTGCCTATACTAGAACTATCTGCATCGCCTATTACGCTATAAACTTTGATTTCGCCGTTTGAGGCAAAGTCGATAAGTTTTCCATAAATAGCATACTCTTGACTATTCCCGCCACCAGAACCTCTTTGTTGATTCTCTACATGGATTACTTCTGAGTAGACTTTATTTAAAAAGGTAACGAAGTCTTGAGTGGAATCATTATAACGTTGTCTGGAAATGCTGAAGTTAGTGCCAGTGATTAAGGCTGTGACTAAAAAGCCAGATATCGCAAGAAAGAGTGCTACTTCTACAAGCGTAAACCCTTTCTTGGACTTGGCGTTCTTTTTAGTCTTAACCTTATTCATACTTTAGTACCTTGGAGCTAGTTCGTTGACAGTTGCGTTAAAGAATTGAGCATTCTTTTGAGCTTGATCGTAGGCCCAATAGTAAGCTTCGACCGGAAGGATGAATTTTTCGGCAGGTTCTTTGGAGCTTTCTCCACTTTCCATACCAGCCGTACGATCTAAAATGAGCTTCTTGGCAAATACTGGACCTCTGACAATAAGACCACCACAACCGCTATCGATAGCTATATCGTTACCGACTGCATGATCTTTGCAAGTGTCAATGGTACCGCCGCCTGGATTATCATTATCCGCACCGGCAATTAACCAAGCGTCTACCTGGGTTACGTTACTAGCAATATTGATGTTTCCGTCGGCTACGATAATCACTTGATGAGCTTTGGAGGGGTTAAATGGCTCATCGTAGAGGTGAGCTCCGCCTATGTATCCGCCGCCATCGTAGTGAACATTGTTAGTGATATTAATGTCTCCTTTAGCATAGAAGACCATAAAGGTATGATCATCGTCAAGGATATTTGGCGTGCCATTAATCTCCATATCACCAGTCGCATTGCAGAAGTAATAGAAATTATTGTTAATTTCTTCTTGTTCCTTTACGTGACCTACTGTCCAATTATATACGTAATTGGCATAATAATCACTACCGTTACAATTGCTTTCGAGCGTAGCATAGCGCGATCTAATGGCTGCCGGAACATCCTTGATGTCGCCAATATCTATATTGGCTTTACCTAGCTCACTGGCATTAGTGTTAGAAATCGTGAGTTTTGAACGACTTGTTGCAAAATTTGTGTTTTTAGGTTTAGGTATGCCGTTGTTTCCGGCACCGGAAGCAAGACCACCATTGTCTTTGTTATTTTTGACTTCTCCCTTGGAGACAACTGCGTATTCTACCCATGAACCATAAGTTTTATCGCCTTTTGTAGTAGTAGCGGCAGAAATATCTTGGGCGCTATATAGGCTACCCCCTACAACTTGGAAGGTTGGTTTCTTGGCGATAGCACGACAGGTAAGTCCAGAAGTGATCCATTCGTTATTAATGTTATATCCATCACCACTATCAGATGGCTTTATGGCAACAGTAAAGCAGAACTTATCACCGATATTGCTGTCTGGGATATTAATTTCGATATCATCAATCAGGTTACTGGTTGCACCAGTGTTAATTTGTTTGTTTTCATCAGCCACACTAATGCTCTTGCAATCTTTGGAGGATTTTACTAATGAGTTGTAAAGATCACATGGGTCTGATGAGGATTGTTTAGAACCAAAGTCGCTTTCGTCGTAGCTTCTGTCTGTAACAAAGGTAATCACTTTAGCTTCGTCTATTGGAGCAGATTTAGTACCGGCGCGATTGTCAAGTTTCTTTTCGTTTTTAACTTGGGCCTTGTAGCTCTTTGTGGTACCAGCATAGATCACTTGGTCTGAGTCGTCTTTAACCGTGACGACTGGTGTGAGCTTAAAGTTGTATGGGTGACCGATGGTGGCACAGGCTACAGATTCGCCCGGGATCATGCCGGCGCTAGTGTCAATCTTGCCTTCAGTGGTGGCTTTACCAGATTGTGGCGTAAATGTTAGAGTAGAACATTTATTGCTTTTTTGGCCTGGAGAGATTTCAACACCAGTAAGTTCTGGGTGGTAAGTTTTTGGATCGTTCAGGGTGAAGGCTGCGGCAGAGTCAATTATGCCTCCGTCATCCTGGATGATTACACCGTTGTTGCCCGGGCCACCAACTGTTGGAAGTTGTGACGAACTATCAACGCGTTTTAGGATATGCTCGTATTTTATATTCACTTTATCTGTCCCCCACATAGTGTAACTACCATCATCTTCTTTGATGACCGACCCGCTGTTTGTGACTGGTTCAACTGATTCGACGCCTTGGTCAATTGCGTCAATCATAAATGGGTGGCTGTCTGGAGCTATACCTACCAAGCCAACTGCAACACTAGCGCCAACATTTCTTGCAGTATTGCCAAAAACAATTGCAAGATCGATTACATCGCCACCAAGTTGGCTCTTGTCGTCATCGGAAAAACTATAATCACAACCACCCGTGCTGCCACAGCTGCCGTCTCCGCCATTATTTCTATCTATTAGGCTGCGGATGAAGGCGATTAGCTTTGGAATGATAACTTTTGCCATGCTGAAAAGTTTTTCGATAATCTTTTTGAAATTACTTTTTAGTTTACCTATATTTTCCCAAGTTAAAACTTCTACTACTGGGACGATCATCATTTTATCGCGGCCCTTGTTTACGCAGCCTTTTACGGTTTTGGAGTTAGTATTTACATGATCTGGGGGGAATGATACACTTGCTTCTGGACCATGCGAATAGTCTCCGGTAGCAGTAAAGCCATTAGTTATTAGTGAAATGGCGCCGCCTAATATCTTATCTTTCATCTCAGTACTGCTACAATCGGTAGCCTCTGGAGTGCTCATGACTTGCCATTTTGCTTCTGAGCCTTCTTTTAAATAGTACGCACCCATGTAATGTTCAAAGTCGATAGATGCATCTTGTTCTATTGTGATATATTGGAAAATTGGCACTGCAATAGATAGAGAATAAAAGCTACCTTCAAATTCTTCGGTCGTAGTAATGGTGATATCTGGCGGAACTTCACGGTTAGTTGGGACATCTTTAGACTTTGTTTCCGATAGGGTGATAACGACTGGGTCAGTAGTAGCGAAACCACCAGCACTATCCATAGTCCTTGTAACATTTACAGAACCAGTGTAGACTGTGGCAACGTCGCTAACTGTTGTTTTAGTGGTGCCAGGGTCGTTCTTAAAGGCTTCAACATCAAGTGTGCCGCTCATAGTACCAGTACTTCCCCAAGTATACTTTGAGGATGCTGCACCGCGATTCAGATAATTTCCGGAAAATGAAACGTAATTTTTGCTAAAAGATATATCTTTAGCGCCATATCCAGAAAATGTGTCGCTGCCACACTGATATACTTGACCATAGAGAGTTATGGGTACGGTTTTATCGCCTTGTTTAACATTAACATAAGGATAGTCCTTGTTGTTGTTATTGTTAAACCAAAGGGCGCCCCATTTCTTGTTTTTAGAACTGGCGCATCTACTACAGACGTTTTGGACTGCAGTAATTGAGCTAGCGCCAGAAGATGAAAGACAGGTGCTCACATCAGCGGCAAAAGCTTTTTTAGAAAAGCCGAGGCTGGATAATAAAACCCCCGCGATTAATAACAAGAAGAAGTATTTTTGATTATTCTTGAGTTTCATTTGTCTCTACCTTTCTTGCATTATAAAAATCGTTTTCTTCTACATCGTAATTCGGATCTCTTTTGTAGGCTTCTTTTTCATAAATGTCTGCATAAAAGCTATTGCCTTTAATTTTTTCAACAACAACGATATTCATGGCGCTTTCAGCGGTTGGATTTAAGCCTTCGGCTTTGTATAGGTAGTCTAAAATTTCGTCGAGGGCATTACCATTTTCGTAAGTTTTGTAAGTAACCAAAGCGAACCTAGTGTAGATTTCAGCTTTTTCCTCATCGGTTTTGGCTTCACTGATATATTTTTCGATATTTTCAGTGGCCGCGGTGTACTGAGTTTGTTCTAATAGGCTCTGAGTTTCTTCGGCAATCTGGTTTAAATGTTCTGCTCTTGTTTGCTCTGGAGTAGGACGATTAATCCACTTGATTAAGAAAATAATAGCAAATATGACTACTGCCGCTCCAACAATAGCGCACAAAATGATGAAGATTTTCCTTTTGTACTTATCAAACCACTCGGAAAATTTTTGACCGGCGGTTTTCTCTTTAAATTTGACGAAATATTCTTTTTTCTGACCAGCTTTAGTCTTCGACGCAATATCTTTACTCTGAAAGACTACTTCCTCATGACCTCCGCTGGTAGCTTTGTTGTTGACATTACTACCCATGTTATTTATTTTACATAAACGCCTTTAAAAGCGCAAGCGATTTATTGGTTAAATCCCAAATAGGAATTTCATCCATTGAGCAAAATTGTTTAGGTTTTGGTTGATGGCAATTTCATTATTTTTATGCTTGTTTTTAGCATAATCAGAATTAGCTGGGAGGTAAATCATATCTTCCCCTTCTAATTTTTTGTTTTGAAAATGGCGAGCGGCGAGCTCCTGATATTCGTCAGATTTGTAATATTCGTTTTCTAGCTCCATTGTTTCAACTTCAAGTTTCAAAAGAGTACGGTTTCTGTCTGCCGTGGCGACACGATTGGCGAGCTCCCAGTTTCTGGACATAGCGGTGACGGAATAGAAAGTAAATAGTGCAGAAAGAGCAACAGCAACAAAAAGAATAATGTTATCTGCAATGAGATACTCATGTTTTAATTTGAACAAAAACCGGCGAGCACTAGTTTTGATCTTGCTCATGGTTAAGATTATAGCAGATTTTGGCCTCGTAGAGAACGGTTGGCACAGCTGGTGGCGGAGTAAAATCGGTCGGCTTTAGTGGGTAGCGAATTTTGGTTTGATATCTTTGATTAATTAAGTGGCCGAGCTGGGAAGTATAGTGGCGGTCGGTACGGATAAGTTTGAGCGCGAGCTGTTTTTGGAGAATGAGATAGATGGCTTCGGGCGGGTTGTCGGATTCGATGAGTTTATGAAGAATTGCCGAACTCAAATGGAACGGGGGATTAGCAAAAACTTTGTAGTTCTCTTTTGGAAGTTCCATTTTGAGAAAATCTTCGGGAATGATTTTGATGTTTTCTTTATCTTTGGTGTTTTGCTTTAGTTTGGCGATAGTTTCTGGATCTGGCTCGATCGCCCAAACCTCGCGGCAACGTTTGGAAAGGGCGGTGGTGATAACGCCGGAGCCAGCGCCGATGTCTAGAACGAGGTCGCGCTTTTTGATATTGGAATGGCCAATCAACATAAGAGCGAGCCTAGGACTCCTTAAAAAGTGTTGAGATAGGTTGGCTTTTCGCATTTTAGAATTTTAAAGGTTTATTTTCACCAGTAGAGAAATCTTTGACTTGATATTCTTTGGATTTGACTTCGTTTTCGCCAACAACGATTCCCTCTTTGGCGATTTCGGCGGCGTGTTTCATGAGGTCACCGAGTTTTTTATTGGCTAAAATGACGTCTACAATTTTGCCGGATTCGCGAAGTTTGGCGGCGAGCTCGTAGGCAGCTTTGCGAGAATCTTCGCCAAGCGGAATGATGGCGATATCGATTGGTTTAATGGTTGTTTCGTCAATAAGTTGGTTCTCTTGTAAAATGTAGAAGAGGCGAGAAAGGCCGATTGAGGCACCGACTCCTGGGAATTTTTGATCGGTGTAATTGCTAGCTAGATTGTCATAACGACCACCACCACCAATAGAGCCAACGGCTGGATAATCTGGCAAGAGACCTTCGAACACGGTGCCGGTGTAATAATCGAGACCGCGAACGATTTTGAGATCTATCTCTACAGAATCGGCAATGCCGAGGCTTTCTAATTCTGAATAAACGGTTTTTAACTCTGCTAGGCCTTCGTTGTCGAAGCCGAGGGCTGCAATGTCTTGATAGGTGCCATGAGCGTTAATCAATGTTGTAATTTTTACAACGTTTTCATCTGATAGGCCGATTTCTTTTAGAGCTTCGGTGGTTTTTTCGGCTGGGACTTTTTCGGAGTGGTCGATAATGCTATAGATATCGGCAGATTTATCTGAGAGTTCTAAAGCATCTAAAATGCCATTTAAGAATTTGCGGTTGTTGATGCGGATTTTGATTGGCACCTTGACGAAAGAACGGAGTGCTTCGTAGAAGGTATAGATTACTTGCGCGTCGTAAATAATTGCGAGGTCGTTGCGGCCGATGACGTCGACATCGCATTGATAAAACTCGCGGAAGCGACCTTTTTGGGAACGTTCGCCGCGGAAGTTACGCCCGATTTGAGTGACGAGAAATGGAAAACTGAGGTTGCTTTCGTGCTCAACGATGTAGCGAGCAAGCGGAACGGTGTGATCGAAACGGAGAGCTTCGGTGGAAGCGTCAGCGGATTCGTCGGTCTTGATTACGCGATAAATCTGTTTTTCAGTGTCGCCACCAGCTTTAGCAAAAAGAATTTCGTTGCGGTCGATAGTTGGAGTTTCAATGTGTTGGAAACCGTGACAATGATATACCCTGCCAATTTTAGCTTTAATTTGATCAAAAATGGCCTGCGTGGAAGGTAAAAATTCCTGCATGCCAGATATTGGAGAGGTATTAAATTTTTTCATAGATATATTATAACATGAAGTGATGATTATGCTTCGTGGTAGAATGTTTATATGAAGACGTCAAAAAAAATCATAGCGCTTTTGCTTGCGCTCGCAATACTTATACAAACGGCGGTTTATATTAAGGCCGGAATAGATAAATCTTATATCCATATGGACGAGGCATACTCGTTAGGACTGGCGAGCTACGACAAAGTAGAAATTCAGGACAACGAAGATTTTTATAATACGTGGCATAATGGCGAATACTACGAGGATTATTTGGCGCTTAACGATGACGAAATGAATGATTTTTCGCCAGTTTATGAAAACCAAAAAAATGATGTGCATCCGCCATTTTATTATTTGCTGCTGCGCGTTGCGATGATATTTTCGCCAAACCATTTTTCTAAGTGGGGCGGGATTGTGATAAATATCATCATCTATGCGTTTATCACGATTTTTACTTATTTAATTTTGGCAAAACTATTCGATGATAAACCGCAATACAAAAAGTTGGCGGTACTTTTAGCGTTTGCATCTTCTATAACCTTAGCTTCGTTAACAAATGTAATTTACATTCGCATGTATGCTCTTGCGGCGCTGAACATTTTGATTATCACTTATCTACACATGAAGCTATACGAAAAATATAGTAAATCTACTTTGGTATTAATTGGACTATCGGCACTGATTGGGTCGCTAACGCATTATTTCTTCTTGTTTTATCTGGCGATGTTGTTCGTAATAATGACCGTGCATTTTGCTCGCGACAAAGAAAAACGTCAGATTTTATGGTATGTGGTAACTTTGGTTATAGCGGCAATAACATCGCTGACGATTTTCCCATATTCAATTCAACACATGTTCTTTGGCTATCGTGGCGATGGAGTAATTTCGAAGCTCACTGATTTTTCTAATTTTCCGAAAATTTTCGCGGATATATTTGAGTATTTAAAAATCATTCACTTCTTTACGTTTAATAATGTGCTAGCCATTATGCTACTAATCATGATTGGCGTGGGGATCTATCGAAAAGCTAAAAAGACTAAGAAAAAGGTGGGGGTTAGTAAATACTTTAAACTGCTGCTAGCGCCAACAATTTTTTACACGCTTTTAGTGGCGATATCTTCACCATGGATCGAACTAAGATACATCGCGCCAGTTTGTACGGTGATTTTCGTGATGCTATTTTATCTAATGTGGAAATTGCTAAAGAGCGTATTAAAAGACAAAACCGCTAATTTAATAGTTTGCGTGTTATTAGTGGTTATGGCCGTGTTGCCGATTATTATTCGTGCTGAACCGCAAGTAGCTTACAGTGATAAACGCGAAATTGTACAGCAACTAAGTGGCGAGTTAAATGCCCCGACGGTGTTTTGGTTTAACTCAAATGAAAATAGGTTTTTGGATGATATTTTATTGTTCTCGCTGCTTGATGAGTCTTATGTAGCCAAGGATGCTGAATTAAATAGTAAAAATATTAATAGTATTTTGGCGGGCAAAGATTTGTCAAAAGGTCTTGTCTTGTTCATAAATGGCGGGCAAGAGAATGACGAGATTACGAGTACCTTTTTGGATGCTACCACATTTGATTCGGTCACGCACCTGAAACGAATGAATGCGTGTGATATCTATTATCTGAAATAAAAATGGCGTCGGTCTAATTGTACTATTTCTTTCTCTGTGGTATATCTATATTAAATGAAGGAAATAGTAAAAAAAAGATTCGTTCTCGCGCACAGACACAAAGATTATTAAAGGCGTCGCTATCATTTTAATGCTCATGCATCACTTGTGGGCTTTTCCAGAAAGAATAGCTGGGGGAGAATTAAACACCCTATTGAATATTTCTGGCGAAAATCCTGCAGTTTTTTTTGGACTTTTTGGAAAAATTTGCGTATCGCTTTTCTTTTTTCTTGGTGGATATGGCATTTACATGCAGTCAAAAAAGAGAGGTTTTTCAATTCTTTTTAATATCAAAAAACTCTGTTTAGCCTATTGGAAAGTCTTTCTTGTTTTTATCCCTATAGCTTATTTATTCTTTCGATACCAACCAGAGTATTGTGCAGACCCTAATATATATGGAAGATATACTACGTTTAACTTGCACGAGATAATTTCTAATTTCTTTGGTGCGTCATCTTCTCTAAATGGCGAATGGTGGTTCTTTGGTAGCTATATTGTTGCAATTATTATGTTCCCGCTCTGGAAAAAAATTATTAATAAGTTAAGTGCCTGGAAAAGCATAATGTTAATAATAGCGGTAAATATTGTTATGACATATATTGCTCCAGCTCTTGGCAACAATGAAGTATTTGGCTATCCAGTTCTTAGTTATATGTATAAGACTTTATTATGTCAACCGGGCGAGTTTTTCTCTTGCTTCTTTATGGGCATGCTGTTTGCTAAAAATGATTGGTTGATAGTAGTAAAAAATAAGTTACAAATGGTAATTAACATAAATTTCTTAACTAGCACGCTCGCTATTGTTGCAATTATATTCCTAAGACAAGAAGTCACTGGGGCGAGTTTGGATATTATTTGGGCACCATTACTGACCATCTTCTTAATCGAGTCAATAAGGCGCATACCTGTTCTTCCTCGTATACTAGAAAAACTTGGCACACATAGTACTACCATGTGGCTTACTCATTCATTTTGTTGTTACTATTTCTTTCCGCTAGCATTAGCTGTAACTTGGTTTAGATGGGCAGTTCCGAGTTTGCTAGTTCTAATTACTATGTCGTATATTATTGCGATCGGTTTTGACTTTGCCTGGTCGTTGATATCGAAGTTATATTTAAAGTTGAAAAGAATACGCTAATTTTAAGTGTTTGTGGTGGGGCTCTACTAGCCAGGTTTTAACAATATATAGAGAAGATATACGAAAAAACTCAGTCACATTTATGATATAATCAAGTTATGAATAAGACTGTTTTGATAACTGGAGGGGCTGGCGGGATTGGCAGTGCCACTGCAAAGAAATTTGCAAAACAAGGTTATGATATTGCGATCAATGTCTATTCTAGTGACGATAAGGCTATTGAGCTAAAGAACGGTATCTTGTCAGAATATCAAGTGAAAGCAGAAGTTTATAAAGCAGATGTTTCTGATGAATCGCAAGTATCTGGCATGATAGATAAGATTAAAAATGATTTTGGTAAAGTTGATGTTTTAGTAAATAATGCCGGCATTGTTTATGATAGGGATTTTGAGGATATCACGATTGAACAGTTCAAGAAGACCCTTTCGGTAAATGTTATTGGGGCATTTATTGTTGCGAGAGAAATTAGAAAAATAATGCCGGATGGGGGGGCGATTGTAAACGTCTCATCTACCAACGGAACTAAAACTATATCTCCAGAATGTCTTGATTATAATATATCTAAAATTGGACTCCAAAGTCTCACTAGAGATCTAGCATTTCAATTTAGGCCAAGTATTAGGGTAAACGCTGTTGCCATCGGTTGGGCAAATACGGACATGAATAAGGATTTGCCAGACGACTACATCAAAACTGAATTGGAGAAAATATATTTAGGGCGTTTTGCTGAACCTGAAGAGATAGCGAATGCAATTTATTTCTTAGCTAGCGACGAAGCAAGCTATGTCAATGGCAGTATCCTGACAATCGACGCAGGATATTAATCAACAGATCAAGATAAATAAAACTGATGCAAAAAATAGTCATATATTTTTGTTAGGGATTTAACGGACATTTATAGACTGCGGAATAGATAAAAATTATTTTATAAACCGTTTGGTGGGGGCGGTTGGGTTCGAACCAACGACCAATCGGTTATGAGCCGACTGCTCTAACCCCTGAGCTACGCCCCCGACCTTTTGTAATTATATCACATATACTGCGGGAGTGTGACAAATAACAGAGTCATTACGGTTGGCATAGTGACAATCGACATAAGAGTAGAAATAACGACAATTTGGCTAGATTCGGCTACATCGCCACCGTATTTTTCGGCAAAGAGGGCAAGTGAAGTAGCAGTTGGAAGGGCCTGAATCAAGGTACAAATTAAAACAACTTCATCTGGGAAATTAAAGAGAACTTTTGTGACTAAGAAGGTAATAATTGGAGCAAAGACTAACTGGATGAGGGCAACAATAAAGAGGCGCCATTTTTTGAAAACCTGCCTGAATTTAGCAGTTGAAAGCATGTATCCGATGCAAAATAGCGAAAGTGGGGTGGTGGCGCCGGCGACGTATTTAACGGAGTCGTGCAAGATTGGGACAGTCTGTGCAACGTTAACGTGGCAAAGGAACAGTATCATACCTGCGACTACAGCGAGTATATTTGGATTAACGAGGGTTTTAAGAATAAATTTAGCGTCGATTTTACGTTCGAAAAGCCAAACCCCATATGAGAAAAGGGCAAGATTAAAAGCAATGATAAAGCCGCAATATGGTACAATTCCCCGTTCTCCAAAAGCCATGCTGATTAAAGGATACCCGAGGAAGGTAGCGTTGTTGAAATCAAAGGAAAATTGAGCCTCGTAGGTGAGCTCACCTGGGAAAAATCTTTTGTTGTAGACGATTTTAGCCGCAATAATTACAAGAAGCATTGTAACTACGCCGCCAGTAAGGCCCATAAAGAAAAGCCCTGAAAACTCGTCGGAATATTCACCTGGAAAAGCGTTAAACAAGGAGGCCGGCATGAGGACCATCAAAAGTAAATTAACGAGTTTTTTGTTGGTGTTTTTGTCGATCCATTTAATTTTGCCCAAAAACAAACCAAACGCGATAATAATCGCGATTACAATAAGGCTTGTATAAAACCTACTAAAATCTATATTCATAAGCATTATTATAGCACAACAAAAATCTCGCCCGAAGGCGAGATTTGTCACCTAAATAAACTGTACGCGCAGATTATTTTTTCTTGAGGGTCAAGAAACCGTTGCGTGGGTTTTCGTTAACAACACGGTCTGCTGGAAGGTCACATGGAGTACCTTTGCCGCCGTTTTCAGTCTTGGTGAAGAAATAAATTGTTTGTGGTTGGCCACCGCGAAGGGTAACTTCTGATTTGTGCAAGAAATAGTCGACGCCTTTGCTGTTGGTATGTTTGTAAGCCATTTAGCTT
>JAEEGL014774815.1_pt1 | contig 19838 bp, 10 predicted proteins | sample 9134231 | NCBI WGS metagenome assembly JAEEGL01 (sample SAMN16246548, study PRJNA631951) | gut metagenome | biome: gut microbiome; feature: rumen; material: fiber-attached | host: Bos | place: Iran: Karaj | collected 2018-10 | reverse complement strand
GACCCCAGCGGTGCCGAAATCAAGCCGTGCACGGAGGAAGAGATGAAGCAACCCTTCTTGTTTAGTATATATAATGATAAATACACCCTTGAGAGTGATGAGTATGTCTATCCCTTCAACGGCTATCCAGAACTGAAGGTGTTCCTGCGCTATGACGTGGGCGACAGCTTCTACGTGACCAATGCGGGACACATGGGCGTGAATACCGCCGACTCCATTCCCGGACATGTCAGAATCGTGACGAACGGCAAAAGCCCCTTTGGCGTCACGCTCGAGAAGGCGGGTGCCGCTACGTCGAATACTGACTTCGTCATCAACGACACCTTCACGCCTTACTTCAACGACCAGCAGCAGCTCAAGACGGTCGCCCTCGGCAGCAATGTCTTCGAGAATCTGGGAGAGGTGAATACTGTCACCATACCTGCTGTCGTCGATTCCGTAGCCACTCCACAACGTCATCAGGTGCAGGAGGCCTTTATCCTCAACGGCGACGCATCGCAGGGGGGCGTCAAGGACAACGTCCTCTATAGTCTGAAGACAAGATACCTCCTCACGGCGCCGAAGACGCTTACGACGATGACCATCCATCAGGAGCTGGCAGATAGCATAGCCGACTACGCCTTCGAGAACATGACGGCACTGAAGACGCTCTATGTCGACACCTATACACCTGCAGGAACGCTGGTGGACGACAAGGATAATCCTGCTCCCACGATGGGGTTCAAGGGTGATAAGAATACGGTCTTCGGCGGTTGTCCGAACGACCTCGACATTTTTATCAAGGACGGCACCACCAACCAGCTCATCCTGGGGAGACAGAGCTACTCGCAGGGATATGGTTATAGCAACGCAGACGTATGGAAGTTGTTCTATTCCCCCTGGGAGGAAGAAGGTCACATGTTCAGCTACTTCCCCGTCAGCCGCAATGCAGGCCACATGTCTACGCTGATGCTCGGCTATCCTGTGGAACTGCCCGATGGTGTGAAGGCCTGGTGGGCAAGTTCTATCAGCAACAAGACGCTGTATGTGCTACCATTGAACACGCAACTGCTACCGGCATTGACGCCAGTGCTGCTCACCTATGAGGGCACCGGACCACTCTATCTCTCACACTATGAAGGCGACAATCCAGGCGCTGCAACCGATTATGAAAATAACCTCTTCAAGGGTAGCGTGGACCCCGGTGGTCATAAGATGACGTCGTCAGAATTTATGAGTAACTTCTTCACGCTGGATAAGGGCAATGACAATCTCATGGGCTTCTATCCATATCATCCGAAGAACAATACGCTGCCGTCATACACCGCGTGGCTGGCCCTCAGCGATATTCCCGAAGGAAAGGAGCTGCTGATAAGCTTTGACCCAGCCCCAACAGGCATTGAAACGATGTCTGATGTAAGAAGTAAGATGTCTGAAGTTTGGTATGACCTCCAGGGGCGTAAGCTTGACGGCAAGCCAACACAGCCAGGCCTCTATATCCTGCGCTCGGCCGAAGGAAGCATGCAAGACAAGAATGGAAAGAAAATCATCATCCGATAAAACTATATTATAAAGGTCTATCAATAACAGTATATAGCAACACTACTCATAATCCTACAACTCATCGTCGTATTGGCAATGATATACATCGGTGCCAAAGTCGGTGACATCGGATTGGGCATCTACGGTATGGTGGGTGTTTTCGATTAACAAAAAAGAATGATTTCTTTGTTTTGTTCTCACTTATTTGTATCTTTGCAAGCATAAAATGAATTGATTATGCTTGTAAAGACATATACTGCTGCAGTAAATGGACTGGAAGTGACAACTGTCGCCTGTGAGGTTAGCCTGTCTCGAGGTGTACAGTTTCACCTGACAGGACTGCCCGATACAGCTGTCAAGGAGAGCCACGACCGCATCAAGGCCGCTTTGACGAATAATGGTTACAAGATGCCCGTGATGGATATTACAATCAACTTGTCGCCAGCCGACATCAAAAAGGAAGGCTCTGGCTACGACCTGCCGTTGGCCATCAGTCTGCTGGCTGCTAACGGCAAGGTGACCAGTGACCGGCTTAGCAAGTTTATGATGGTGGGCGAGTTGGGACTTGACGGCCGCCTGCAACCCATTCGCGGTGCGCTGCCCATCGCCATTCAGGCCCGCAAGGAGAAGTTTGCAGGACTTATAGTCCCTCAGCAGAATGTCCGTGAGGCCGCTGTGGTCAACAATCTTGAAGTCTATGGTATGGAAACGCTGTTGGATGTTATCCACTTCTTCAACGGCACCACCACCTATCAGCCAACCATCATCGATACACGCCGCGAATTCTTTGCCCAGCAGAACCAGTATGAGCTTGACTTCTCCGACGTCAAGGGCCAGGAGAGCGTCAAGCGTGCCTTGGAAGTCGCTGCCGCTGGTGGCCATAACCTGATTATGATTGGTCCACCGGGTAGTGGTAAGTCGATGCTGGCCAAGCGCCTGCCCTCCATTCTGCCACCGCTGTCACTGGCTGAGAGTTTGGAGACCACCCAGATACATAGTGTAGCCGGCAAACTGCCGAGAGACACTAGCCTCATCTCGCAACGCCCCTTCCGTGCTCCTCACCACACTATCTCTCAGGTGGCATTGGTCGGTGGCGGCAACAATCCCCAGCCGGGCGAGATCAGTCTGGCCCATAACGGGGTGCTGTTCCTCGACGAGATGCCCGAGCTGTCTCGCAGTGTCCTTGAGGTGCTGCGTCAACCTTTGGAGGACCGAAAAATCACCATTGCACGTGCGAAGTACTCTGTGGAGTATCCGTGCTCGTTCATGCTCGTGGCATCAATGAATCCATGTCCATGTGGCTACTATGGCGACCCTACGCACAACTGTGCCTGCACGCCAGGACAAATACAACGCTACATGAACAAAATCTCAGGCCCTCTTATGGACCGCATCGACATCCATTGCGAGATTCAAGCTGTGCCCTTCGCTCAGCTGTCGCAGATGCAACCGGGGGAACCAAGTGAAAAGATTCGTGAACGGGTGATTGCAGCCCGCAAGATTCAGGAGGAGCGTTTTAAGCCCTTCAAAGGTATCCACTGCAACGCCATGATGACCGAAAAGATGCTCCACGAGTTCGCAGAACCCGATGCACAGTCGTTCGACATGCTTCGTATGGCGATGGAGCGCCTGAAGCTCTCTGCCCGTGCCTACAGCCGTATCCTCAAGGTTGCCCGTACCATCGCTGACCTCGAAGGCAGCGAAAAGATACAGTCACAGCACATTGCTGAAGCCATTGGGTATAGGAATCTGGATAGAGGCGACTGGGCAGAGCGGGGAATATAGGATAGATACTCTGATATTTTTATAAGAAAACCGCCCCCTGGCCAGCGATGACCCGAAAATACGCCGTCAGGACATCACGCTGGCCAAGGAGAAGTTTGGTTGGGAGCCCCGCGTCTCGCTGGACGAAGGGCTCGACCATATCATCGCCTACTTCTGCTCACGGCAGTAGCGTGTGTTATATAAAGAGGTACTTACAGATAAACAGGACGGCCAGCACCCACATCGTAATGGAGATCGCCCTGAACTTACCTGCCACCACGTGACACACCACATAGGAGATGACGCCAATCAGTATACCATCGCTGATGCTGTATGCCAACGGCATGATGATGATGGTCAGGAAGGCAGGAATAGCTCTGCAATAGTCTTCCCAGTGGATGCGCCTGACGGCAGGCATCATCATTACACCTACAATAATCAGGGCAGGAGCAGTGGCTGCGCTGGGGATAGCCAGAAACAGCGGACTAAAGAACAGTGCCAGGACGAAACATAGGGCAGTCGAGAAGGCCGTCAACCCCGTGCGACCACCCTCGCCAACACCCGAAGCGCTCTCGACATAGGTGGTCGTCGTCGACGTGCCCAGACAGGCACCGCAGACGGTAGCTATAGAGTCGGCCATAAACATCTTGTCCATGCCGGGAATGTCGTCACGCTTGTTTTGCTGATCTACCATACCTCCACCCTGATGCACGCCGATGATGGTGCCCATGGTGTCGAACATGTCGATAAACAAGAACGTGAAAACCACCACCAGCATGTCGAAGCTCAGTACCTGACTCCACTCGAACTGCATGAAGATAGGCGCTACCGTGTCTGGAGCTGACACCAGACCGTTCAATTTGGTGATAGCCTCGCCTGTCGTCGGGTCCTTGATGACCAGTCCCAGCAACGTGGTGATCAAAATGCCCCACAAGATGCCGCCACGTATCTTGGCCATCACCAGACCGGCAGTGATAAACAGACCAATCATGGCCAGCAGTGCCGTACCCTGGGTGATGTGTCCCAGACTCACCAGCGTAGCATCGTTGTTGGTGATGATGCCCGAGTTCTGCATGCCGATGAAGGCGATAAATAAGCCTATACCAGCACCGATGGCCTTGTTCAGCGTACCTGGGATGGCTTTCAGCAACAGGCTGCGCACCTTGGTCACCGTGAGGATGATGAAGATGATACCCTCCAGCAACACAGCGGTAAGTGCAAACTGCCAGCTATAGCCCATACCCAGACATACGGTATAGACAAAAAAAGCATTTAGTCCCATGCCTGGAGCCAGTGCAAAGGGTTTCTTCGCATAGAAAGCCATAACCAGCGTGCCGACGATGGCTGCCAGCGCCGTCGATGTAAACACGCTTCCCGCAGGCATGCCGGGTAGCGCGCTGAAGATGGCGGGATTCACGGCCAGTATGTAGGCCATGGTCAGAAACGTGGTGATGCCCGCCATGATTTCCGTGCGGACGCTGTGCTTCTGTGAGTCGAAGCCGAAGAGTTTCTCTAACGTTGCATTCATAATGTATTTGTTGTTTTTTTCGATGTGCAAAGGTAGCAAATAATCTCTATACTACAACAATCTAAACCTGACATTTTGCTGTTACACATAAAAAACAGCCGCTCTCTCTAAAGATAATACCAACTGATGATTAATTGGTTTGAAGACAATTATGGTATTAAAGCAGATGAAAAACCTAACTTTTGAGTATTGCATAGTTCTGATAAACAGTGTATCTTTGCAGCGTGAACTTTTAGCCATACAAACATATAAACTTCCCAATCCTATTATAGGTACAAAAAAGAACATTCATAAAGAGTATTTGTTTAGTTTAGTAAAGGGGTGCTTGCCGTGAGGTAAACACCCTGTTTTTTTTTGTATTCTTGCTTTTTTTTATTTTTTTTCCGCTAACGCGTGATTATCTCAAAAATAATTCCTATATTTGCAGGCGAACAATCGATATCCTAATCTAAAACAAATAAAAATATGGTATTAATGGTTCTTCAGCTCCTCATTGTGTTGGGAGCATTGTGGGTGGGATCACGCTACGGTTCTCTCGCCTTGGGTGCTATCTCCGGTATCGGACTGGCTCTGCTCGTATTTGGTTTTGGTTTGAAACCAGGTTCTCCTCCTACCGATGTGATTTACATCATTATCGCTGCCGTGACCTGTGCAGGCATCATGCAGGCATCGGGGGGTATGGACTGGCTGATACAGATAGCTGAGAAGCTGCTGCGCAAGCATCCAGACCGCATCACGTTCCTGGCTCCGCTGTGCACGTTTTTTCTGACGGTGCTGGTGGGTACGGGCCATGTGGTATATACGCTGATGCCGATTATCTGTGATATTGCACTGAAGAAGGGCATCCGTCCGGAGCGTCCTTGCGGTGTGGCCTCTATCGCCTCGCAGGTAGGCATCACCTGTTCGCCTATAGCTGCCGCTGTGGTGGCTTTTGTCAGCATCTCGAACACCAACGGGTTTGACATCACCATACCACAGGTGCTGCTGATTTCGATACCAGCCTGCCTCTGCGGACTGATGGCTGCCGCTGGCGCCAGCTACCACCGCGGACTGGATCTGGACAAGGATCCTGTGTTCCAGCAGAAGCTGAAGGATCCGGCTCAATACAACTACATCTATGGTTCGAGCGCTACGAGCCTTGACAAGGAGATTCCGACAGAGGCCAAGCGTGCCGTGTTCATCTTCCTGGGAGCGCTCGCCGTCATCGTGTTCTTCGCCATTTTCCAGGACGCGCTGCCTTCGTACAAGACTCTTCGCGCCGTTCAAAATGCCGATGCGCTTTATATTAACCCTAACCTGGCCGTTTCGGGCGACCAGCTGGTGAAGGCGAATGTTTTCCTGAAGGGTACTACCGAATGGTATGACAAGACGCTGCCCATGAACCTCGTCATCCAGATTGTGATGATCTCGGCTGCTGCGCTGATGATTATCTTCTGTAAGGCGACACCGAAGAAGGCCGTTGGCGGACCGGTATGGCAGTCGGGTATGGTGGCTGTGGTGGCCATCTATGGCATTGCCTGGCTGGCTGACACCTATTTCTCTAACTATATGGGTGAGATGAAGACGATGCTGGCTGGTATCGTGGCACAGTATCCCTGGAGTATCGCCCTGGTGTTCTTCCTCGTCTCTGTGCTCATCAATTCTCAGGGAGCCGTCGTCGTGGCCATGCTGCCACTGGCCTACTCGCTGGGTATTGCCGGTCCTGTGCTGCTGGGTGTGCTGCCCTCGGTATATGGCTACTTCTTTATCCCCAACTATCCTTCAGATATCGCAACGGTGAACTTCGACCGGTCAGGGACGACAGTTATCGGTAAGTACCTGTTGAACCACTCGTTCATGATGCCGGGACTCATCTGTGTGATTACCAGCACGCTGGTAGCATACCTGCTGGCAATGCTGTTCTTCTAATCAGCAGCGTCGGCAGCTTTCTTAGCTGCCTTTGCGGCAGCTTTCTCAGCCTTGCGCTTGGCCTTTTCTGCCTGGCGCAAGGCTTTTTCTTCGGCCTTCTTTGCTTTACGCTCTGCCTTTTCAGCATCTTTCTGGGCTTTGCGCTCAGCCTTCTCGGCATCTTTCTGGGCCTTGCGCTCAGCCTTTTCAGCCTTGTACTCGTCGGACTTCTTGTGGAACTTCAGACGAGGCTTAATCTTCGTCTTGTGCATCTCGTTGGTATTCGTAAACGAAAAGTCGAAAAGCACGTCGATACGTCCGCCTCTTACCGCAAGATTACCCTCTGCAACGGCACCGTTGCTGTTGATCTCTGCTTCAATATGTCGGAAGGTCAGCTTCTTGTATTGAGCCTCGTCAACCGTGGCGTCGATGTGTCCGATGGGCAGCTTGCCACCCAGGCGACGGCGCATCAGTGCCGTACGGGGCTTGGAGATGTCGAACTTGAAGTTGGCCTGACAGGTGATATTGCCTATGTCGGGCATACCCATGGCCTTGCCCAGTTGGAAATCTTTGCTCTGCGTCGAGCCGAACACGTACTTGTCGAGCTCGTCGAGCGTGAACTGGAAATCGATATTGCCAGGAGCGGTCGTCAAGCATCCTGCAAACTGCTCCTTCTTCCAGCGTACGTCGAAGTGTCCGCGATAGCCGATTCGGCCGAGGTTGTTGAGTTGCTTCATCATGAACTTCTTGACAGCAAACTGGTTGATGACTTTTTCGGCATAGCTACCGGTCGTTGCCATGTGATTGACGTCGAAGTGCACGTGCAGCTTGTATTTGTCCTTCAGGCCTGTGATGTATCCCAGTGCCTTGATGACCAGCTGTTTGTCGGCACTGCTCACCGTTACAGCATTGAAGCGCATGCCGTCGTCGTCACCCTGCATCTGCGTCTGAAGGTTCAGGGGGATGCTGAACTTACCCAGCACAGGAGCGAAGGGGCGTGCAATATCTTTGAGCAACGTATGGCCTTTGATGGTCGATGTGCGGTATGCGAGCCGGCGCCCTTGTTTCTTGCTGGGCAGTATCACGTCGGCTTTGTCGAAGGCCAGCTCGGTATTCTGGAGCTTCACCACCACATCGCGCAGCCACAGATGCTTCATGTTGGTGGTGGCCTTGAGCGTCAGACTCTTGACGTCGAGGCCCGACATGCGGTCGGTAATCTGACAGTCGCTGACCACGGCGGCAACAGAGTCTTTGGCAACATGGTCGAGACGCAGACGCAGCTTGGCAATGACGTCGAAGTGGCCGTCGTCAAAATAGCCACGCTTGGGCTTGCCCGTACGTTTGTGGGGCTTATGGTTGTCGGTGGCAAAACCAAGATCGTTGATGTCGACCATCCAGTAGTCTTTCAACTCGTTGAGCGTGAGCATGCCGATGCTTACCTTCGTGTCTACGGGACCTTTCTTGCGATGTTGCACAAATGCTGCCGACAGGTCTTCTATCACACCTGTCTTACGACCGCTCAGCGACTGTTTGTACATCAGGCGACCCAGGTGGGCCTTGAGCGTGTCGTTCATCGTGAAGTTGATATCCTCGAGGGTTACCTTGGAGACGTCGACGGTGAGTTTCTTGCCCTTTTTCTTCTTGTCCTCCTCGCCCTTGGGAGCTTGGGGCTTCTTGCTCTTGAAGGCCTCGACGACAAACTGGTAGTTGGCTACTGAGTCGCTGTCGCTGGCGGGCTTGTAGACCTTAGCCTCCAGGCCTTTGATATGGGCTTCGCTGATGTTTAGCTCGCGGTGGAGTAGGGGGAGCAGTCTGACCTCTACGCCTAACTCGCGCATCTGGAACATCTTACGCCGTTGCAGGTCTTCAACCTCGACACCCTTGAGCGTCACGTCCTCGCCCAAGAGGCTGACGCTGATATGATTAATGTGTACGTGTGTGCCGAGATGCTCTTGCAACATTCCTGTGGCGTGTTGCAACAAGTGCTGCTGTACGTAGTCGCTATGGAAGACGCCCACAACAGCAAAAGCCAGCACCACTACTGTGGCGACAATAGCGGCTAACGCTTTGACGATTTTCCATACCATCTTCATGCGCGGGAACATTAATACTATTTGATGCTTTTCTTAATTTTCTCTTCCAGGTCCTGCTCTTTCAGATTGCGCGCAACGATGACGCCTTGCTTGTTGATGACGACATTGGCAGGTACGTCGGCCAAGCCGAAGATGCCCAACAGGGGCGTGTTCCACATGCGCCCGTCACAAACCAGCGGCCACATGATGGAGTCGCGATTGACGCGCTGGCGACACTCGTAGATGCTGGCATCCAGCGAGATGGTCAGCAGGCCGAGGTCGTCGCCGTAGGTCTTCTTTAACTTCTGCAGACGCTGTTGTATACTGGTACTTGAAAAGCTCCACTGGGCCCATGTCGTCACTACGTTAACCTTGCTCTTCAGCGATTGCTCCGTGACCTTGCGGCCTTTGATGTCGGTGACGCTGAACTTGGGCATACGGGCTTTTACGGCACAGTTTTCCAACTGGCGCAACTGGGCGCGCAGGCGTGTCAGCTGTTCATCGTTAGGCCGTTCTTCCAACAGCATCTCCGTCAGGATGCGTGCTTGGCGGTAGTCTGGATTGGTGGTCAGTAGGAAGTAACGCTGCAATAGGTAAATGCTAGCCTGAGACTTGCGATTCTCCTTGATGAACGTGCTGACGGCTCCAGGGATGTCGGGTGGCGTGAGGTCGTTCAGTTGCAAGCGTAGCGTGGTCATATCCTCATTGTCCGTTGTACCTTGGATGATCATCTCTTTCATTTGCGATGCGTCGCCCTTGATGGTGACCTTCTCGCCAGGTTCAGCAAAGACGGGCTGTTCCGAATAGTTGGGGAACACAATGACCAGAGTGGCGGCTTCGTCGAGCTCTAACTCATACGAGAAACGTCCGTCCTTGACCCTAATGGTGTCGAAACCGGCGAAGGCATTTGTCGGATTGTATACCCAGAATTCTGCCTGATTCATGTGGCGTAGGCGACCTTCCAGTCGGAATTTACCGCTTTTCGTGGTACAGGAACCCAGCAGCAGGGTTAGAAACGCTGCGAACAGTATAAGCGTTTTCTTCATTTCAACTCCAGGTCATTGTCGGCATACTGCTTCAGAGACGGGTCTTTCGCGAGTGCAGAGCGCAAGAAGGCCTGTGCTGCTTCGTGGTTGCCTTGGCGGGCGCACACCACGGCCTGCAGATAGTCGGTCATACCGTCGGGCTGTGCCACATTCTTTAGCGTCTTAGCGGCCTTGGCGTAGTTTTTGTTCATAATCTGTGCCAGTGCCGCGCTATTCGAATCGATGCCAGCAAAGTCTTGCTCGGCCAGTGCATAGTTGCCTTGCGCCAGATGCAGGTTACCCAGCGTCTCAGCCAGTCCCTGGGCATTGCCGGCCCTGCCAATATAGTTCTCGGCGGCCTGCTGGTTGCCCTGCAACAGGGCTATCAGTCCCTGATTGGCCTGAGCCTCAGCACAGCCGTTAGCTGTCTTGGCGGCCTCGGCCAGATAGCGCTGTGCCTCGTCGTAGTTACCCTTGGCGTAGGCGAGTGCCGCAAGGTTGTTGTAGGCACGTCCGTCCTGTGGATACAAGCGGGTGGCGGTCTTTAGGATATCTTCTTTCTCGGCGTCGCTATCAGCGATACTGGCTGCGTATATCAGCTCTTCGAGGCTTAGCTTCGAAGGGTCGCTCTTGTACTGCTGGGCTATCTGTTCGTCGTCGCGGCCAATGGTCTCATAGTTGATGGTCAGACGGGCACGGCGTAACTCGGGCAGGATGCCGTCAGCCAGCTCCTTGAAGCCGTGGCTCATGTTCTTAATCTGCTGTTCGCGCTCTTGGGGGTCTTTATACATAGATAGCACGCGCAGGATGACGTCTTTATCCTGAATGTCTGAGGCCTGCACCAGTTGCTGGAAGCCTTCCCAGTCTTGGGCGGTGTAGTTGGCTTCCACATCACCCTCCATACCGGTCTTCTTCATCTGCTGGCGCACGTAGCCTTCAGCGTTCTGCTGACGCTTGTTGGCCAGTTTCTCGTTCAGTGTGACGCCACCGTCGGGTGATGCGTAGGCCGATACCTCGACGCTGTTGAGGTTCAGGCCTTCGCGGTCGGCATTGATACGTTTCAGCATCTCAACAAATTCTTCTACAGAGTTGCTCTTCAGCTCGCTCTTACGCAGTTCGGCCTGTTGAATCAGAAACTTGATGTTGGCCTCGAGCTTCTGCTCAACCACACGCTGGAAAGCGTCGGGAGCCACACAGGCCTTGGCGGTGGTCAGCGTCTGGTGATACAGCTCGCTGGTAGCCACCACGCCGTCGGCAACCTTCACGGCAGGAATCTCCACCTGTTTGTTGCCCACCTTGGCGTCGAATGTCAGGAAGAGCTCGCTCTTCTGCATGGCCGACTCGTAGGGGAACGTGCTCTTCATCGTGTAGTGGCCGCCAATGAGGTAGCTGATGGCCTGGTTGTTGCCCAGCACTTTCTCGCCTTGGAAGGTGGCTGGCTGACCCTTCATTGCCTGCGGTTCGCCGTTCTTTGTGTAGCGCAACTCGGGTGTTACCGTTACGACGGCCTTTTTCTGCATGTATTTCTCTGGGAACACGCCGTTGATGGTGGCCTCCACCTGTCCGGCCTCAGCCTCCAAGGGATTGGGATTCGCCTTGAAATAGTCACTTGTCAACTGGCCCATCTTTCCTGAGCACGACGTCAGCACAGCAAGGGCTATGGCTGACAGCATCATTGTCTTTCTCATATCTGTTATTATGTTGTTATGTCTTTTAAAAATGTTACTATGTCTTTAAAATGCAAAGATACTCATCTATTTCCTTTCAGCCACGCTTTGCCTCTATTTTTTATGTTTTATTAAGTGCCAAGAGCCCCGTCGGCATTATTTTTAGCAGAAAATTTTGGCAGTATCTATTTTTTTGACTATCTTTGCACCCGCTAACGTCGCCGCGATGGTGGAATGGTAGACACGAGGGACTTAAAATCCCTTGGCTATTGCAGCTGTGCGGGTTCGAGTCCCGCTCGCGGCACAGACGCCAGCAAAATCCACCTACTTTTGTAATAACTATGTTTTCGCGTCGTGAATACTATGTTTTCACCTCGCGAATACTATGTTTTCACCTTGTTAATGCGTAACTTTGAGGATGCCGATGTAGCACTGGGTAACCCCCGATGTGGCACATGATCGACGGAAAAGTGTTACCTCTTACCTGAACAGCCCTTAAACCCCGATGCACAAAGGGTTTGCGACCAGGTAACTCTTTCGAGAGAGTTACCTGACACTTACCTATGACCTCCCTCCTCAGATGTACTCTCAAGTGAGGTGTTAGGTAACTCTCAGGTAAGTCTTTTCAGAGTGTTATCTCTCTGTATTACCTTATTACAAAGGCATTTCAAGAGATTTAGTTAACTGTTAAGTCTTTTGATGGTGTAGCAAGAATATTGAAAGGCAAAACCAGTTCTGACAGTATGGAAAAACAAAAAAACCAGACTCGTGAAAGTCCGGCCTCGTTGAGTATTAGATGATTAATATAATGTGTCGACACTTGGACTCGAACCAAGGACCCCCACCATGTCAAGGTGATACTCTAACCAGCTGAGCTATGCCGACAGGTTTTTCTTTTGCGGGTGCAAAGGTACAAAGAAAAAATGAAAAACAAGCAATAATCGCAGAAAATTATTGCAGTGTGGGCATTTTTTTCTTCTTACAGCGACTCGACGAAGGTGCGTGTGACCTGGAAAGAGTGGTCGGCAATGGTGTCCCAGAAGTTGTGATACTGCGAGGCATCAGTGTCGCGCAGGGGGATGTCGCTGATGACACGGAACGAGATAAACGGCACGTGGTTGATGTAGCACGTCTGGGCAATGGCGCACGACTCCATATCAACGGCACAGGCCTCAGGGAAGTGGCCAATGATCTCGCGCATCTTCTCCTTCGAGTCGACGAACCAGTCGCCAGTGACGATGAGACCTGGGTGAAGGGCGATGTCTGAGGGCTGAAGGCTGAGGGCCTTGTCGAGGAGGGTGGGGTCGGCCTGATAGCGGGCGGGCAGGCCCTGTACCTGACCATATTGTGTGGAGTTGTCGATAGCCGTGCCACAGTAGACGTCGTGGTAGGTCAGCTCCTTGCTGACGACCACATCCTGGATGTTGACGTCGTCGCCATTGCCACCAGCGCAACCGCTGGAGATGATGGCGTCGGGGTGGAACTCGTTGATCATGCGCTGGGCGCCGAGGGCGGCGTTCACCTTGCCGATGCCACACTTCTGCACTAATACGTCGCTATTGCGAAAGATCTCCTGCAGTTGTTGCAGCTCCTTGTCCATTGCTACTATAATACCTATTTTCATATTTGAAAGATTAAAGATGAACGTTTAAAACTTAAAAATGATATTGCTGTGTGCAAAGATACGAATAAATTAAGAATTAAGAATTAAGAATTAAGAATTATTTTGTAACTTTGCACGCAAAATGGGAAATGTTATGAAAAATTGGAAGATTTGGTTGCCCGACGTGCTTGTCGTGCTGCTGTTCGTCGTGATATCGTTCGCCTATTTCTTTCCTGCCGACATAGAAGGAAAGGTTCTCTACCGCCATGACTCGTCGGCAGGCCGCGGAGCCGGTCAGGAGATGCAGGAGTACTACCAGCGGACGGGTGAACGTACGCGATGGACTAACGCTCTGTTTGGCGGCATGCCCACCTACCAACTGTCGCCGTCGTATAACTCGACCGAGCTGCTGTCGGAGGCAGCGAAGACCTATCATCTCTGGCTACCCGAGAATGTGTGGTATGTCTTTGCCTACCTGCTGGGTTTCTATATCCTACTGCGTGCCTTCGACTTCCGTCAGTATCTGGCGGCATTGGGAGCCATCGTGTGGGCCTTCTCGAGCTATTTCTTCATCATCATTGCTGCTGGCCACATCTGGAAAGTGATGGCTCTGGCTTACCTGCCGCCCATGATAGCAGGCGTGGTGCTGGCCTTTAGGGGCAAATACCTGTGGGGACTGCTGGTGACAGCCTTCTTTGCCGGACTCGAGGTGCTGGCCAACCATGTGCAGATGACTTATTACTACCTGTTCATTATCTTTGCTATGGTGATAGCATTGATTATTCAAGAGTTAAGAAGCGGGAGATTAGATGTAAGAGAACGCTGGAAGCATGTGGCGAAGGCTATCGCTGTCTGTGCTGTTGGTGCAGCCATTGGCATTGCGCTGAACCTGTCGAACCTCTATCATACGTGGTCGTACGGCCAGGAGTCCATGCGTGGCAAGAGTGAACTGGTAAAAATGAAAGCGGAGAATCAGACAAATAGTGGTCTGGACCGCGACTACATTACCCAGTGGAGCTATGGCATTGATGAGACGTGGACCCTGCTGGTACCCAACGCTAAGGGCGGTTCGCACCATATCCACCTGAGTGACGAAAAGGCTGCTATGAAGCAGTGCGACCCTGAGTTGGCTGAATATGTGGGCCAGTGGTACCTGTATTGGGGCGACCAGCCGTTTACAGCCGGTCCCGTATATGTGGGTGCCTTTGTGCTGATGCTCTTCATTGTTGGTCTGTTCATTGTGAAAGGTCCGCTAAAGTGGGCGTTGCTGGTGGTGACCATCCTGTCTGTGCTCTTGTCGTGGGGTAAGTACTTTATGCCGTTGACCGACTTCTTCATCGACTATGTGCCAATGTATGCCAAGTTCCGAACCGTATCGTCGATACTCGTCATTGCCGAGTTTACCATACCCCTGCTGGCTATGCTGGCGCTGAAAGAATTGCTGAGTGCAAACGGGGAAACCATTCGCCGCAAGCAATGGGCGATAGGCGTGGGCTATGCGCTGACGGCCGGCGTGGCAGCGCTATTTGCCTTGATGCCGTCGGCATTCTTCGATTTTACGTCGTATACTGATGTGGCACAGCTGAAGCGCATGTTGCCTGAGGAGTACCTGTCGGTGTTCATGGAGAACCTGACGAAGGTGCGCATGGCCGTGTTCACAGCCGATTGCTGGCGTACAGTACTCGTCGTCACAGTGGGTACCGCGGTATTGTTGCTTTACCACTACAGAAAGTTACGTGCCCAGTGGGCCGTGGTGCTGCTGACAGTACTCTGCCTGTTAGACATGTGGACTGTGAACAAGCGTTATCTGAACAATTCGATGTTTGTGTCGAAGACCGTCCGTGAGGAACCTATGCCCAAGTCGGCTACTATTGACCATATCCTGCAGGACCAGTCGCTCGACTACCGCGTGTTGAATCTCGCCTCTGATACGTTCAACGAGAACGAGACATCATTCTATGTCAAGAGCATTGGCGGTTATCATGCAGCCAAGCTGCGCCGCTACCAAGAACTGTCGGATGCCTATATCCGTCCGGAGATGGCGCGTCTGGGTAAGGCCGTCAGCGATGCTGCCGGCGATATGACGATGATTAATGGCGACAGCATCTGTCCTGTGCTTAACATGCTTAATACCAAATACTTCATTCTGCCCCTGCAGGGTGGACAGACCGTGCCTTTGAACAATCCCTACAGCTATGGCAATGCGTGGCTTGTCGACAGACTGGACTATGTCGACAATGCCAATGACGAGCTCGATAGGATAGGGCAGTTGGCTCTTCGCCACGAGGCCGTTGCTGACAAGCGGTTTGAAGAGGTCTTGGGCAAGGCTGTCGAGCAGGACACGCTGAGCCGTGTAAGCATAACCGCCTATGAGCCCAACCAGCTGACCTACGAGGTGAACTCTGGCAAAGGTGGCGTCGTGGTGTTCTCTGAAATCTACTACCCTGGCTGGACGGCTACCGTCGACGGTGTCGAGCAGCCTTTGGGCCGTGTCAACTACGTGTTGCGAGCCCTGAAAGTTACCCCAGGCAAGCACGAAGTGGTGTTGAGATTCTTCCCCAAGAGTATAGACCGGACAGAGACCATCGCCTATGCAGCCTATGGTGTGCTGGCCATTATTCTGTTCTTCTTGGGCTATAGGGCTTATCGCCGTCGTCAGCTGCCCCAGAAATCATGAACCCACAGAAGCACTGAAACCAATGGACTTTAGGACTGTAGTCGATATCTCTACTGCCCCTTTCAGTATACAGCCTTGCGAACCACTGCTGTTTGTCGGCTCATGCTTCGCCGATAACATCGGTGCTCGCTTTCGCGAGGAGGGGTTCCCTGTGGTGGTCAACCCCTTTGGTACGATGTATAACCCAGCCTCAGTGTTGCATACCCTTGAACGCTATGATGGCGACATTCCCCGTATTGTCTTCCTGACATTGGGAACTAACCATGTCTACCGACTGAAGACCACTGGCGAGATTGTCGACAACTGCGAGAAACGTCCACAGCGTCTGTTTCTGGAAGAGGAGCTGACTATTGACGCTTGTGCCGACTACTTGTCTCAGGCCGTTAGCGTGTTGCAAAGCCGCCGTCCTGATGTGCAGGTGGTGCTGACCGTCAGTCCCATCCGCTACCGTAAGTACGGCTACCACGAGAGCCAGCTGTCGAAGGCCTCCCTGCTATTGGCTATCGACCGACTCACCTCTTGCCACTCATCAATCTCCACTCCCCTCTATTATTTCCCTGCTTATGAGCTGGTACTCGACGAGTTGCGTGACTACCGCTTCTATGCTGCCGACATGCTCCACCCCTCAGAGCAGGCCGTAGAGTATCTTTGGGAGCGCTTGACAGACCACTGTTTCTCGCCAGAGGCTAAGGCTTTCCTGGCTGAATGGCGCCCGCTCAAACAGGTCCTGACACACCGTCCGTATCACCCCGAGTCTGCCGAGTATCAGGCGTTGATGAATAAAACTATGTTAAAAGTCGCTGAGTTACGGAAAAAATATAGTACCTTCGCATTATGAATTACACCATAGAGAAGATTGCTACGCTCATCGGAGCTCGACGCATCGGTAGTGCTGATGCGCAGATAGGGTGGCTGTTGACTGACAGTCGCTCGCTGTGTTTTCCAGAGGAAACGTTGTTTTTCGCGTTAAAGACCACACGTAACGATGGTCACCGATATATTGCCGACCTGTATCGTCGTGGCGTTCGGAATTTCGTGGTGGAGCCAGTCCTCAACCCAGTGCGCTTGGGTGGAGAGGTGGATTATACTGATGCCAACTTCCTGGTGGTGCCTTCGCCTTTGGCAGCACTACAACGACTGGCTGAGCGCCATCGTGACGAGTTCAACTGTCCTGTGGTGGGTATCACGGGCTCTAACGGCAAGACGATGGTTAAGGAGTGGCTCTATCAAGTGCTGTCGCCCGACTTCCACGTCACACGTTCGCCCAAGAGCTTTAATTCGCAGATTGGCGTGCCGTTAAGTGTTTGGCTGTTGAACGAACAGACGGAGGTGGGACTCTTCGAGGCTGGCATCAGTCAGCCTGGTGAGATGCAACCATTGGCAGATATCATCCAGCCCACGATAGGCGTTCTGACAAGTATTGGTGCTCCCCATCAGGAGAATTTCCGTACGATGGAAGAGAAGTGTATGGAGAAGTTGCAGCTGTTTCACGATGCAAAAGCCATAATCTATAGCGCCGATGACAACCTGGTAAGCCGTTGTGTGCGTCGTTCCGGTTTCAAGGGCAAGAAGATAGGATGGCATCGTGAAGAACTGTTGGGAATGTACCAGTTGCCCTTTATCGACGAGGCTTCAGTGGAGTGTTCGTTGGCAGTAGCAGCAACAGCCCTGTATCTGGGTGTGACGCCAGAGCAGCTTAGTGACCGTATGGCACGACTTGAGCCTGTGGCTATGCGCTTGGAGGTGAAGGAGGGACAGCATGGGTGTACGCTCATCAACGACTCGTATAATTCAGACATCAACTCGTTGGATATCGCGCTCGACTTTATGTCTCGCCGTGTCCATGACGAGCGGCGTCGTACGCTCATTCTGAGTGATATCTTCCAAAGTGGTATGACGTCCGAAGATCTCTATGGCGAGGTGAATGCCTTGTGTGTGAAGCGTGGCATCAGCAAACTGATAGGTGTCGGTCCGCAGATTTCTTCTATGGCAACGTCGTTCACATTGGCTAAGAAGCAGTTCTTTGCTACAACTGAGTCTTTTCTGCACAGTGACGCCTTCCGTTCGCTTCACGACGAGGTGATACTTGTCAAGGGCGCTCGCGTCTTTGGATTCGACCAGATTACGGAACAGTTGGAGCAGAAGGTGCACGAGACCATCTTAGAGGTCAATCTGAATGCTGTCGTCGACAACCTGAACTACTATCGCTCATACCTGAAACCTGAAACCAAGCTGGTGTGTATGGTTAAGGCTGACGCCTATGGAGCTGGTGCCGTAGAGGTCGCCAAGACGTTGCAGGATCATCGTGTCGATTATCTTGCCGTAGCTGTTGCCGACGAGGGCGTGACGTTGCGCAAGGCCGGCATCACTGCCAATATCATGATTATGAATCCCGAGATGACCGCCTTTAAGACCATGTTCGACTACGACTTGGAACCGGAGGTCTACTCGTTCCGACTGATGGATGCCTTGATACGTGCTGCTGAGAAGCAAGGTATCACTGGTTGGCCGGTACATATCAAGCTCGACACAGGCATGCATCGCTTAGGTTTTGATCCTGAGAAAGATATGGATGAGGTTATCAGCCGCCTAAAGCGTCAGAACGCTATCATTCCTCGTTCGGTGTTCTCGCATTTCGTGGGGTCGGATAGTGATGACTTCGACAATTTCTCGGCAGAGCAGTTCCGTAAGTTCGATGAGGGTAGCAGGAAGCTGCAAGAGGCTGTCAGCCATAAGATACAACGTCACATGGACAACTCTGCTGCCAGTGAGCACGTCCCAGAGCGCCAGATGGATATGTGCAGGCTGGGACTTGGACTCTATGGCGTCGACCCGCGTGACAACCGCATGTTGTCGACCGTTTCTACGCTGAAGACCACCATCCTGCAGTTGCGTCATGTGCCTAAGGAGGAGACGGTGGGCTACAGCAGGAAAGGCATCCTGCATCGTGATAGTGTGATTGCTGCTATCCCCATTGGCTATGCCGATGGGCTGAACCGCCATTTAGGCCGTGGTGCCTGCTATTGTCTGGTGAATGGTCATAAGGCACCCTATGTGGGAAATATCTGCATGGATGTCGCCATGATTGATGTTACGGATATTCCGTGCCAGGAGGGCGACAGCGTCGAAATCTTCGGCAGCCACCTGCCTGTAACGGTGTTGTCGGACGTGTTGGATACCATTCCCTATGAAGTGCTGACTGGTGTTAGTGGACGCGTAAAGAAAGTCTATTTCCAGGATTAGTAAACGTTTGCACGAAGTTTTTTCATTATTCACTATTCTTTTTTTACTTTTTTTTGTACCTTTGCAGGCAGACTACGCTAAAATTTAATAAAACAAATCTTCATGGAGCAAGTATTCAGCTATATTATTAGCTTAGGAGCATCAGTTATGATGCCTATTCTCTTTACGATTATCGGCTTGTGCATCGGTCTGACATTCGGCCGTTCACTGAAGTCTGGATTGTATGTTGGTGTTGGTTTTGTCGGCCTGGGCATCGTCACGGCCCTGCTGACCACAAATTTCGGTGGTCCGTTGAGTGAGATCTCAGAGCTGTACGGCTTACAATTGAAAGTGTTTGACATGGGATGGCCGGCAGCTGCTGCCGTTGCCTACAACACTGCTGTGGGTGCACTGATTATCCCCATCTGTCTGGGTGTCAACTTTCTGTTGGTTATCACCAAGTGTACACGAACGGTGAATATCGACCTGTGGAACTATTGGCATTTTGCCTTCATCGGTGCGGTGGCCTACTTCGTGATGGACCAGTCGCTGTTGTGGGGCTATTTCGCTGCTATCGTGTGCTATATCGTTACGCTGGTGATGGCCGATCTGACTGCCGACAAGTTCCAGGAGTACTATCCCGAGTGGCAGGGCATCTCTATTCCCCAGCCGTTTTGTCAGAGTTTTGTGCCTTTTGCTCTGCTCATCGGTAAGGCGCTGGACATGATTCCTGGTTTTGAGAAGCTAAATATCGATGCTGAAGGACTGAAGAAGAAGTTTGGAATACTGGGGGAACCGCTTGTGCTGGGTGTTATCGTTGGTGCCTTGATAGGTGCTTTGGCCCAGTTGGATATCAAGAAGGTGCTCTTCCT
>JAEEGL012960641.1_pt1 | contig 19838 bp, 11 predicted proteins | sample 9134231 | NCBI WGS metagenome assembly JAEEGL01 (sample SAMN16246548, study PRJNA631951) | gut metagenome | biome: gut microbiome; feature: rumen; material: fiber-attached | host: Bos | place: Iran: Karaj | collected 2018-10 | reverse complement strand
GTATGGGGCGCAGATTGAGCTCTGCTGTTGCTTTGGCAAAAGAGTGTGCCTTGATGGCATCGATGTCAGCCCCGGGCATTGCCAGTGCTGTACGGTATTGGAAGGCATTGCGATAGTCTACGCGATTGTTGCGGAACCCGCCAAAATAGGTATTGCCAAAAACAGCCTCAGCGTCTCCGAAGTTGTGTCCGGCAGCAGTCCGCAGCCAGAACGATGTGTTCCTGTCTATGGGTACCAGCGTGCCGAGGTCGGCTGTTGCTTCTACGGACGGATAGCACCTTCCGCCGGCCAGATAGCCGTAGCCCTGGATGCCCAGTTTGTAGCCCTGCTCGGCCATGACGCCTCCCAGCGATGTGCGCAGCTTGGCGATGCGTCCATACAGGGATGCTGTCTGCATCGACCTGACATCCTTCACTTCGATTTCCTGGAACAGCGGCAGCGCGTCCATGTCGCCGTATGCCCCTACGGCGAATCCCCATGAGCGGTCGTATGGCATGACCAATGTGTTCGTGTAGTCGTAGGCCAGCGTTACCATATATCCCTTGCGGCTTGCCCTCATCGGTCCGAACAAGTCGTAGAAGTCGGTATGGTTCCACGAGGCCTTCAGCGTCCAGAAATAGTATTTCCATTCGAAGTCGGCGTGGAACTTGTTTTTCCATGCGTTATTGCTCCATGGCGACATTCCGACCGACATTTTCATGCTGCTAAGCCCTACAGGATCGTTGACGATGAAACGGTAGCCCAGCACCGGTGTTACGTGGTTCCACGCGTCGGCGTCGGTGAATCCCGTGATGGTGGGGTAGGCTCCGGCAAACCGCATTTCCTTTATGACGTTATACGAGCTGATGTTGTTATAGACATTGCCGAAGTCCGTATGGGGCAGCGAGTCCCTGAGCAGTCCCACGTTCTCCAGCGCCTCCTTGTTGTTCTCGTAGGCCAGCTGTCCGTAGAGAGTCACGGCATTGGCGTCTTTCACCACCTGCCGTGCGAGTGTGACAGGTCGCAGTCCGTCTCGTTCGAACTCGAGTGCCACCAATTGTCCCGGGGCTACTTCCAGTGGTGCGAAGAGTCCGATGTCGGTATTGGTCAGCATCTCCATCTGTCGTGTTTCCAGATTGATTTGCCAGAGATTAGAGACGCCGGTGTAGTACGAGCTGCCTATGAGGTATTTGTCGTCGAGCGAGAACCGGAACTGCCCCAGGTTGCTGTCTTCCCACGTTATCAGTTCCACGGGCTTGAAGATGGCCTTCGCCAGTTCCTCGGTGTTGAACAGCAGCAGTGTGTGTTCGCCGTTGTCGCCCTGTCGGGTCAGTGACAGCCAGGTGCCGTCGTGGCTCACGTCCACGTCAAACACGCTGACGCCGAACGGGAAGGCATAGATGACCTCGGTGTTCTCCAAGTCGCGGTCCATGCGTACGATGGACTGTGTGCCGCCGTTGGAGAACAGTCCGTAGAGACAGTCGTGGGCATTGTCATATACGATATTGTTGATGCGCTGGAACTTTTTCTTCTTGACCACTTTCTTCTTTTGGATGTCGTAGATTTCCAGGCCGCGCATCTTGGCGTTGTTCGATGTGTAGTAAATGCGTTTCCCCTTGCAGTCGAGTGCAACGAATGCGGGGTTGTAGAGCTGTATGCCGTAGATGTCCTTCAGCTTGCGCTGTTCGCCGGTCTTCAGGTCAATCTCCGTCAGGTGGGCGAATCCTCCCGGTGCGTTCATGGCGGCATAGGCCTTGCCGCTGACGGAGTCGTAGACCATCGGCGACATGGACCCTAAGGCCTCGGGGGTCAGCGGTTTGGTTTCTGTGATGGGGTATTGTCGGATGGCGGCCAGGTTCTCTTCCTGATGTTTCCGCTCGTCTTCCTTCCACTCTTCCCATGTCTTTCTCAGCGATTTCCCGTAGACCTTCTTGAACTGCCTGCCGAAGAATGTGCGGCTGTCGGCGGTCCTGTTGTAGAAGCTGATCATCTTGTCGTAGCCGTAGGTCTTGGTGAGATAGTTGACGAATCGGGTTCCGTAGAGGTAGGCATTGGCGCCAACCTGGAAGTCCATCGTGGAACCTTCTGTTTCCAGGCCCACCACGGAGTACAGCTTTTCGTTGGCGTCGATGATGCTTCGGAAGTACATTTCGTCGTAACCGCCCAGTGCCCGTCCCACGCCGCCGCCGAGCCATGTTTCCAGGAAACAGGCGATGCCCTCGTGATACCAGCGTGGCGCATACCATCGCGGAACGCTCATGTAGCTCCATAGTGCCGAAATGGGCTGGCTGTTGTCCGTTCCTACCTTCGTGCCGAAGAAGCGGCGCCAGTTCCGGTCGCGCCGGTTGTACTTGTCTGTCATCACGATGTGAGTGTATTCGTGCTTGAACAGCTGGCGGTAACGCTCGCCTGCGGGATTGATATAGTACGACATGTTCATCGGAGCCATACCAATCTGTATAAGAGAACGCGGCAACGGCGTTGCTCCGCCGTTGCCGTCGTCTTCCCAGTCTGTCAATAACAGTAGGGGTGCCTCTGGCTGATATACTGAATCAGTAGTCCAAATCTGATTGTGCAGTGCCTTGCCGTTCTGGAACATCCGCACCATGTGGGGAATGTAGCGCGACAGGTTCTTGTCGAAGAATACCAGCGTGGCTTCGTCCGTCTTATACTGGAAATATGTCTGTGTCTGTCCCCAGGAAATACTGGGAATTAGCGAGAACAGCAGAACAATATTCCAGTAACGCATTTACTCCAGATTGCTAGAAACATTCGGCTTGTTGCCGAGAGAAGTTGCGTTGATGAACACATTTACCTGATTGCAGAGATTCTGCTGTGCGTTGTTGGCGAGCGCCTGCTGCGCGTTGTTAGCAAGATTCTGCTGTGCGTTGTTGGCAAGATTCTGCTGCGCATTGTTGGCAAGATTCTGCTGCGCATTGTTGGCAAGATTCTGCTGCGCGTTGTTGGCAAGATTCTGCTGCGCGTTGTTGGCAAGATTCTGCTGCGTGTTGTTAGCAAGATTCTGCTGTGCATTGTTGGCGAGCGCCTGCTGTGCGTTGTTGGCGAGCGCCTGCTGTGCGTTGTTGGCGAGTGCCTGCATGGCGTTGTTGGCCAGTGCCTGCATGGCATTGTTGGCGAGCGCCTCCTTCACGTTGTTGGGCAAAATCTTGGGTCCATGTCCATTTGCCAGCGACTGCTGCGCGTTGTTGGCGAGATTCTGCTGTGTGCTGTTGGCGAGATTCTGCTGAGCATTGTTGGCAAGATTCTGCTGGGCATTGTTGGCGAGATTCTGCTGAGCATTGTTGGCAAGATTCTGCTGGGCATTGTTGGCGAGTGCCTGCTGGGCATTGTTGGCAAGATTCTGCTGGGCATTGTTGGAGAGATTCTGCTGTGCGTTGTTGGCGAGCTCGGTCTGGATGACACTGCATAACTCCAAAACATGCATGTTGCTTTGCAGGTTGCTGGATGCGCCATTCTGTACCATGGTAGAGGCAGTAGCCGAGAGGGTGTACGGGTTAACATTGCTCAATGCCTGTAAGGGGATGGCGTTCATCAGATTGGTTCTGACACCCATGTCCTCTGACATCTTCAGGTTTCCCATAATTGAAATCTGGTTTGCAACCGTGAAAGTCTCCATGGCCGAGAGGGTTTTTTCGGCTGACAGCAGACTGCCTTTCTTGGCCAGAGCCTCGGCGCTCTCCTTGTTGTTCTCGAGTGCTGCGGTCATGGTCTGGTAGTCCACCCACTGGTCGCGCACGAATTTCAGGCGGTCGTCGCCATCGGCCTTCTCCAGATACTTGTCGGTGGTGTCGATGAAACGGTTGGCCAGCGTGTTCTGCTTCTGCAGGATGGTGTATCCCAGCGAAGCGTTCATGGTGCTCTGCGTCAGGTCGGGGCATTCCTCACCGCTCAGTACGGCATTCAGGTCCTCGCCGGCATCTGTCAGCGTTGCGTTCACGTTGTTAGCCAGCTCACGGGCTTCGTTCATGTCCTTGAGCACTTCGGCAAACTCGGGTATATTCCCGGCTACCTCGTTGGACATGTCGACCAGCGTTCCAAATTGTACGGTGCGGGTTTGCATCACCACGTAGGCTGTCAGGATGCCGTCCTTGTATGCCTGGTCGTTATTGATGAGCTCTTCCATGTTGGTGATTTTCTCCGTGGCTTGCTTGCGAGAGAATCTGGCAGACTTGGCAATGTCGCCGCTCGTATCGTTGAAATCGATGGGCCAGTCAATAAAAAGAGAGGCAATGAGCCCTAAGGCACACACTGCTACGAGTGAGCTTAGGATAATGATACTTTTCTTTTTCATAATGATGGTTTTAATTGTGAACAACTTTTTAAGTTTCTATATTATATAGACTCTGCAAAGTTAAGAAAAAAAAATGATAGCTCCAAATAAAACGCCCAAAAAATCTATAAAAAAATCAGCTGACCTTGTTGGGCCAGCTGACTCTTGGTTTTTATTCAGCCCCGAAGTATTCCTGCAGCTCCTGGGTAGCCGACCCTTCTTGGTTGGGCAAGTCGCGGATAATCTGACCGTGCTCCAACAAAGCGATGCGAGTGGATATGTCCACCGTATGCTGTAGGTTGTGGCTGGAGATGAGGATGGTGGAACCCGTTTCCTGAGAATAATCCCTTAAGAGATGCTTTAATACCAACTGGCTTGTGGGGTCAAGGAAATTGAAAGGTTCGTCAAGAATAACGGTCTTTGGACGGCGGAAGAGGGCAGAGATGATACCTACCTTCATTTTATTGCCGGCAGAAAGGTTACGGATTAGTTTCTTCTGCCCAAAGATCTCACCATTGGCGAAACGTTCAAAGTGAGCCAAACGTTCGTCCACCTCTTCCTGGCTTATGCCTGAGATTTTCCCCAGAAAAGTAAAATACTCCTCGGGGGTAAGGAAGTCAATAAGAAATCCTTCATCAATATAAGCACCGACATGCTGTTTCCAGCTCTCGCTTTCGGCAGGATTAATGTTGGTGAGGGTGGGCTGGTCGATTGCAGTACGCCTGAATGAATAGTATACAGCACCTTCATCAGGCTTGAGCAGGTCGAGGATGAGGCGGAAGAGGGTTGTCTTGCCTGCTCCATTGTTACCTACAAGTCCCAAGATATCTCCATCGTAAATGGTAAACGAGGGGATATCGCAGGCACATGTCTCGCCAAAATGTTTCTTAAGATTGCTAATGGTAATCATCGCTAATTCCTTAATTTATACCAGTCCCTTTCCGTGGCATTGCTTAAACTTCTTTCCTGAACCGCATGGACAGGGATCGTTACGTCCAGGCAACTTGTCCTTGATGATAGGCGTACGAGGCTGCTGGGAACGGGTGTCTTGAGCGGCTGCAGCGGCCTGGTTGGGATCGCTCATCTGCTCCTGTGTAAGATTTTGCTTCGACTCAGTATACTGCTGGCGCTGGGTGTGCTCCTCTGGGGCGGCTTCCTGAATCTCCTGCATGACAGGAATCTGGGCTCGCATGAGAATGCTGACGGAACGGTTGTTCATCGTGTTCACCATGTTGTCGAACAGTTTGACACTTTCCAGCTTGAAGATGAGCAATGGGTCTTTCTGTTCGTATGATGCATTCTGCACAGAATGTTTCAGTTCGTCAAGTTCACGCAGGTTTTCTTTCCATGCTTCGTCAATAATATGGAGAAGTATCTGTTTCTCGAACTCCTTGACGACAGACTTGCATTCCGTATCGTAAGCTTCCTTGAGGTTACAGGGGATGTTGTACATCTTACGACCATCCGTCAGGGGAACGACGATACGCTCATAGACGGCACCCTGGGTTTCGTAAACCTGCTTGATAACTGGCATTGCCACTTCCTGGACATGCTCCATCTTGCGCTTGAAGTTGCCCATAGCCACTTGGAATACTTCCTCGCAAAGCTCCTCATGGCTCTTGTCCATAAATTCCTCGTTGGTGAAGGGGCATTCCATAGCGAACACTTTGATGAATTGTTCTTTGCAGCCTTCATAGTCATTGGTCTCTATGATGTTGACTACGCGGTCCCAAATGGTGTTGGAGATGTCCATGCCAATGCGCTCACCCATTAGTGCATGACGACGTTTGCTATAAACTACTGTACGTTGCTTGTTCATCACATCGTCATATTCCAGAAGTCGCTTACGGATGCCGAAGTTGTTCTCTTCGACTTTCTTTTGGGCGCGCTCCACCTGCTTGCTGATCATCGGACTTTCCAGCATTTCGCCTTCTTTGAATCCAAGTTTGTCCATGACCGTTGCGATACGTTCTGAGCCAAAAAGGCGCATCAGCTTGTCTTCCAATGAAATAAAGAACAGCGACGAGCCTGGGTCTCCCTGACGTCCGGCACGACCACGCAGCTGACGGTCTACACGACGCGACTCATGTCGCTCAGTACCTATGATAGCCAAACCGCCTGCAGCCTTCACTTCAGGCGAAAGCTTGATGTCGGTACCACGACCGGCCATGTTGGTTGCGATGGTCACAGCTCCCTTGCCGTTGGTCGATTGTCCTGCCAAAGCCACGATGTCTGCTTCCTTCTGGTGTAATTTGGCGTTCAGTACCTGATGGGGAATACCTTCGCGCTTGCCTGTTTCGGGGTTGACATACATGTCGAGCATACGGCTAAGCAACTCTGAGATTTCCACAGAGGTAGTACCAATCAGCGTAGGACGCCCTGCGTTGCGCAGTCGAACCACTTCCTCAATGACGGCACGGTATTTTTCGCGTGCTGTCTTGTAGATACGGTCGTCCATATCATCGCGTATGACGGGCTTGTTCGTGGGGATTTCAACCACGTCGAGCTTATAGATATCCCAGAATTCGCCAGCCTCCGTAGAAGCCGTACCCGTCATACCAGCCAATTTGTGGTACATACGGAAGTAGTTCTGAAGGGTAATGGTGGCAAAAGTCTGAGTGGCAGCTTCCACCTTCACATGTTCCTTGGCCTCAACAGCCTGATGCAGTCCGTCGCTCCAGCGACGTCCCTCCATAATACGTCCCGTTTGCTCGTCGACAATCTTCACCTCGCCGTCTATGACCACATATTCATCGTCCCTGTTGAACATACAGTATGCTTTCAGCAACTGCTGGAGAGTATGAACACGCTCAGACTGTACGGCGTAGTGCTGTAGCATCTCGTCTTTCTTGTTGATGCGTTCCTCGTCAGACAGAGAAGTGTCTCCTTCCAGGGCTGACAGCTGTGAGGTGATGTCTGGCAGCACGAACAGGTCCTTGTCGTTGACCTGATTGGCAAGCCAGGCAGTACCCTTATCCGTCAGGTCACAGGAGTTGAGCTTCTCATCGACGACGAAAAACAAAGGTTCTACCACCTCAGGCATTCGACGGTTGTTGTTCTCCATATAGGTCTCCTCTGTCTTGAGCATGCCACTCTTGATGCCTTCCTCTGAAAGATACTTGATGAGAGGTTTGTTTTTGGGCATCGACTTGTGTGAACGGTAGAGGGCAAGGAAACCTTCGTCCATCAGCTTCTTGTCGTTCTTTTGCTGACCCTCGCTGATTTTTTGCTTGGCTTCGGCAAGATATTGTGTGGCCAGCTGCTTCTGAACGCCTACAAGCCTCTCGACCAGCGGCTGGTATTCTTCGAACATCTGGTCGTCACCTTTGGGTACAGGACCTGAAATAATAAGAGGTGTACGGGCATCGTCAATGAGCACAGAGTCAACCTCGTCGACGATGGCGTAATTGTGTGCACGCTGTACAAGGTCGGCAGGCGATATTGCCATGTTGTCACGCAAGTAGTCAAAGCCAAATTCGTTGTTGGTTCCAAATGTAATGTCTGCCTGGTACGCCTTGCGACGTTCTGGTGAGTTGGGGCGATGCTTGTCGATGCAGTCAACGCTAAGCCCATGGAACATATAAAGCGGTCCCATCCATTCAGAGTCACGCTTGGCCAAGTAGTCATTGACTGTCACTACGTGAACACCATTGCCTGTCAGCGCATTGAGGAATACGGGAAGGGTTGCAACCAATGTCTTACCTTCACCAGTTGCCATTTCGGCAATCTTACCCTGATGAAGTACGGTTCCACCGAACAGCTGAACGTCGTAGTGTACCATCTCCCATTTCAAATCGTTGCCGCCGGCAGTCCAATGGTTGTGATATATTGCCTTGTCGCCATCGATGGTGACAAAATCCTTGCGAGGGTCTGCAGCCAGTTCGCGGTCAAAGTCTGTGGCAGTTACTACTGTTTCTTCATTTTCTGCAAAACGGCGTGCGGTTTCCTTCACGATGGCAAACACTTCGGGCATCACCTCATCAAGAGCTTTCTCGTATGTGTCAAGTACGTCTTTCTCCAGTTTGTCAATCTGGGCAAAGATTTCTGCACGCTCGTCAATGGGCGTGTCCTCGATGGTTGCCTTGAGTTTCTCTATTTCCTCTTTCTGCTTTTGGGCAGAGTCTTGCACCTGGCGTTGAATATCCTTTGTACGCTGGCGCAATTCGTCGTTGCCGAGCTGTTGGATGGCAGGATATGCAGCCTTCACCTTTTCCACGAAAGGCTGGATGAGCTTCATGTCGCGTGATGACTTGTCGCCAAACAACGAGCGTAATAATTTGTTGAAATTCATGTTGATATTTTTTATTTACTATTTTCTAATTATTTCGCTTCTGCAAATTATAAGCATAATAAGCGGGTGCAAAATTACGAAAAATAAATCGTAATTCCGCATAAAAATCGGAATATTTGGCATTTTAGAAGAGCGGTTCTGCCGAGCAGGCATTCGGAGCACGAATTCTGATGGCACGTGCAACGGTAGGTGCAATACGCTCTACCGTGACAGGTGTGACAATGCGTTCGGCTTCAATATTGGTTCCGTAAAAAATAATCGGGAACGGAATGTAGCTGCTACGCGACATACTGCTGGAGCTTGTTTCTTCATTGACAAGTTGCCAGCCTGGGGCGATGTCGATAAGCAGGTCGCCGCACTTGTCGATGTTGAAACCGTTGCGGACATGTTGCAATAACTGACTGTCGCTGGTCAGCAGTTGGGTGCTGGTGTATACGTTGCGGACGCCAGACATTTGCAGGACAAACTCCTGTGCCTGTCTGAGTGCGTCTCCCAAATTGAGGTTCTTTTTCTCAATAAGTTTCCGGTTCAGATAGAGCTGGTTCCCGTGGCATGCCTCTACATATTGTGCAGAACCATAGACGGCTCCAAGATACATGTTCAGCAGGTTGGCAGCACGGTTGATATAGAATTTTCCGGTAGGTATGCGGAATCGTTCGTTTTCACTTTCGCGTTCTTCGGCCATTGTGCCAGTACCTGTGAGAACGAACAATACCCGCCCGTTAGGCAGCTTGCGCTGAACACCCTTGATGAGGTCTGCTATATCGTGGTCCAACAGCTGGTAGCCCACAATGTCAGGCTGTAGCGTGTAGCCCAGACAAAGCAAATCGGTATTGTCGTCCAGACCGATGCCTGAATGCTCAATACATCTTAAAGCCAGGGCCGTGACGTTCCTGTTTGCATCGTCAGTCGGGTTGTATTGGTGGATGTATTGGCTGAGCCATTGACTGTCTGATGGATAATAGGGCGTAGTTTTCCATCCTCCTTGTGAGCACCAGACCGTACCATCGGACACATGGCCTGCTGACAAGATGGCACTCTCGGCATTGGTGGCAAAGGAAAACACCTTGCACAATCCGTTAAAGGCTATTTTCATCTCGTCGCCCAAAGTTGACGTCAGCAATTGTGCAGGCGAATAGCCCTGTTCTGGGTCTTCGACAATATTGTGGGGGCGAAGCGTTTTACGGTCAAGCCATCTCACGCCAGTCACCCCATTATAATAAGGTGTGCTGCCTGTCAAGAGCGAAGCGCTGGCCGATGCATGGTCGACGGGAGTGAAGTTGTAGCTGGCATTGGGATAGACCATACCCTTTGATAGCAACATCTTGAACCCGCCTTGTGAATAGAGTGGGGCATAGGTCTCCAGATAGTCAGTTCGCAGCTGGTCTATTGCAATGCTGACCACCAGTTGTGGCGTTTGTGCAATGGCTTGCGCAGCAGCCTCAGCACTAAAGCCGAGGATGGAGAGCAGGGTGATGTACAAATAACGGTTTCTCATCAGGAGACTCTTTTAATGTGAATACAGCTTTGCATGAGCAAACATAATGCCAAACTCCAGATTCCCTCTGCATAGTTTTGGAAAAATCCTCCGAGGAAGAACAAAATGGCCAGTATTAATGTAATATGCCAATAGCGGGTTTTACGTTTTTTAACGACAGACCATAGGAAAAACCAATGGATCGGGTTGAACAGTATGAAGTGCAGGTTGAGGCTGACGGTGGGATGTTGTGAAAAAAGCATCAAGAATAGCATGATTCCTATGCTTCCGGCAACAACCATGAGTAATATGTCCCATGCAAGGATAGTACGTTTTGTCTTCCATTCCAACAGAAAGATGCATATCCCAATCAATGCCAGCATGATGCCACAGACGAGTGGTGACAGCGGAAAATCCGTCTTGATGATTTGTACGCCACATGGTACCGCTGTCCGGCGTTCCTTCACAAGGGGACGATATACTCCGTTGATGTAGATTTGAGCGTAATCGAAGTGGTACATCAGGTTGTTGGGCAGGAACTCCTGCTCGCGTTCGGTAGTAGGCATGTCGGCTTTGATGCCTAGGAGGATGTCATTGCCGAAAGTTGCCCACGGATGGTTGCGTGTCATCTCTCCGGCCATTTCTCTAAACGTCGGCGTAAAGTTCTCATTATCACTATATTCTATTTTTCCGTTAATGCAATTCTCGATGATGTCACGAGCCTTTGTGGTGCAGTTGTTGTGGAAATAGTTATAGCGGTAGATCCGGTTCTCGGGCTTTAGGTTTTCTTGTAGTGCTTGGTGCAAGGATGCTTTTTCTTCGTTGGTCAGGTTGAGCACCTGCTCCGTGACCATACTGCCATAATGTCGGTACTCCTTCAGAAAAAAGTCATAGGGATAGGCACCTAACTCATAGTCGGTCAGCCCAAAGACGAAACGTGCAACAAAAAAAGGTTTTTTGAAATCAAACACTCCATAATTGAACGCTATGTCGTCCCCGTCTTGATGGAAGTTATGCCATCGGATGGCAGTATGACCATATAGGCTGTATATTTCATCATGGGGTTGGCAAGTGAGAAGACTCACCTCTACCGAATCGTAATATTCGGCTTTGAAGTCCTTGTTTGCGCAGGCGGGAAGTGCCGTTGCAATGGAAACAAGGAGTCCTAAAATAGTCCTAAAAATGATTTTTAAATGTTTCACGATGCAAAATTAACCTATATTTTCCACTTATCGTGCTTTTATTTCGTTTTTTTTCAATAATTTTGCAACCCGAAATAGAATTGTATAAAAAAGACAGATGAAAAAGCGAATATTTGGTAGCCTGTTGGCAAGTCTCATGGTTGTTTCTGTCATGGGACAGATAAGTAGTACGCTTTCCCCATACAGTCAGTTTGGCTTAGGTGTATTGTCAGATCAGTCGCTGAGCTTCAACCGTGGTATGAGTGGCTTGGCCATAGGTATGCGTAATGGTAAGTTTGTGAATGTGCAGAACCCTGCTTCCTATTCGGCCGTAGACTCTTTGACCATGATATTAGACCTGGGCCTTTCCGGTCAGATAACCAATTTCAAGGAGGGTGCCAAAAAGGTTAATGCCAGGACGGCCGATTTCGATTATGCCGCGATGGCATTCCGTGTGTTGCCCAAATTTGGAGCTACTATCGGAATCATTCCTTTTTCCAATATTGGCTACGACTATATGATGGAGAACTGGATAGGTGCTGCTGATGCTGATTATTATGGCCACCTTGATGATAACTACTATACTCTGAATTATTTGGGTACAGGTGGTTTCAGCCAGGCATTCTTAGGCTTGGGATGGGAGTTCGCCAAGGGTTTCTCCGTAGGTGCCAACATCTCTTATTTCTGGGGAAAATACAATAAGACAGCAAGTGCGTTGCTGAGCGATACCTATGCCAATACACTCGTCAGGAATTATACCACCAAAGTCAACAGCTGGAAATTGGATTTAGGTGCACAGTATACTACGATGTTGAACCCTGACAATCGCCTGACTGTTGGCGCTGTAGCAACTATAGGGCATAAATTAGGAGCAGATGCCAAGCTCACCGTCGTCAATACTAACGCGTTGACTCAGGTTACATCAACTTCTCGCGACAGCGTGACCAATGCTTTTAGCATTCCTTATTCCTTTGGCGTGGGCTTTTCAGTTATTCATAAGCAAAGTTTGACCTTTGGTGCTGATTATTTGCTGCAAAAGTGGGGATCGCTGGATTATCCCATGCTGAATGAAGTGACAGCAAGCTATGAATCCGTGAGCAATGTGCTGAAAGACCGCCACAAGTTTACTTTGGGAGTTGACTGGATACCCGATCCTTCACCCATGCCTCGCGGCTTCTTTAAACGTATGCATTACCGTGCGGGAGTTTCCTATGCTACACCTTATTATAATATAAGGGGTCAGAATGGACCAACGGAGTTGACGCTTAGTGCTGGTGTGTCCATTCCTGTCATCAACACGTGGAATAACCGTTCATCGCTGACCATAAGTGCCCAGTGGGTTCATAACTCTGCCAAGGATTTTGTGACGGAAAACACCTTCCGAATCAATATAGGACTGACATTCAATGAACGTTGGTTCGCAAAATGGAAGGTTGACTAATCGGGAAAAGAGTCATGCGTCTTATAAGGTCTTTTGGCAGAAATACGGGACTAAGGAGGGTAATGCGTCAGTTATCCTTTTGCTCTGTCCCTTTTTTGCTTTTTGCAGCCTGTGAGGAACAAAAGGAACACACGGCTCCGGCCATTCATGAACGCGACTCCGTATCGATGATGACCAGCTATGGGGTCAACACGCTTATCTCGGACTCCGGCGTTATCAAATACAAGATTGTCACAGAACGCTGGGATGTCAATACTATCAAACAGCCACCCCGTTGGACTTTTGAGAAAGGGATTTTCCTCGAGCAGTTTGACGAAAAGTTCCATGTCGAAGGCTATATCCATGCAGATACAGCCTGGTACTACGAGCAACAGAAATTGTGGGAACTGCGGGGCAGAGTGCATATCCGTAATGTCAACGGACTGGTTTTTGACAGCGAGGAACTCTATTGGGACGGTATCAAACACGAATTCTACTCTCATAAATTCTCCAAAGTCGTTACCCCGGAGCGTACCATGCAGGGAACCTATTTCCGCAGCGACGAACACATGATACGTTATGAGGTGACAAATAGCGTTGGCTCTTTCCAGTCTGAGGATTTGGACGGCAGCAACAACCAGCAGTCAGAAAACGGTCAGACGGCCGACAGCACGCAAGTGGTTATGCCACAGCGTCCGGCAGCTACGCGCCATAAGGCTTCACCAAAACCAAACATGATAGCGCCATGACAGAACTGATTATAGGACTGATAGCTACATTGGTATTCTCTGCTTTTTTCTCAGGCATGGAGATTGCTTTTGTGTCCAGTAATAGACTTAGGGCCGAGATGGACCGTGATAAAGATGGTCTTTCCCAGCGTGCATTGGCTGTTTTCTACAGCCATCCAAGCAATTTTATATCAACCATGCTTGTCGGCAACAACATCGCTCTTGTGGTCTATGGTATCTTATTCGCCCAGATATTTGATGCCACGCTATTTTCGTCACTTAGCGATGGTGCCCGTGTTACCTGCGATACCCTGCTCTCTACCGTCATCGTGCTGTTTACGGGTGAGTTCCTGCCTAAGACTATCTTCAAGGCCAACCCCAATGGCATGTTGACATTTTTTGCCTTGCCTGCATACCTCTGCTATGTCATCCTTTATCCGATCTCTCACTTTGCTACGGCCTTGTCCAGGGGATGTTTGCGCCTTGTCGGTGTCCGTATGCCGAAGGAGAACGAAGGCAAGGAGTTCACCAAAGTCGATTTGGACTATTTGGTCCAGTCGAGCATCGATAATGCCAAGGGTGATACGGAGATAGGGGGTGAGGTGGAACTTTTTCATAATGCCCTTGATTTTGCCGATACGAAAGTCCGCGACTGTATGGTTCCCCGAACCGAGATTGATGCTGTTGACGTTGAGGATTGCACCATCGAGGAACTGAAGAATAAATTCATAGAAAGCGGCCATAGCAAAATAGTGGTCTATCAGGATGATATTGACCACATTATCGGTTATATCCACTCGTCCGAGCTTTTCAAGCAGGTGGGCGATATATCCAAGCATATTCAGCAGATGCCCTATGTGCCTGAGACCATGGCCGCCCGCAAGTTGATGCAGATCTTCCTCCAGCAGAAAAAGTCGCTGGGTGTTGTTGTCGACGAATACGGTGGAACCAGCGGAATTGTGTCCTTGGAGGACATCTTGGAGGAGATTACGGGTGATATTGAGGATGAACATGACAGTCAGAAATATGTGGCCAAGCAGTTGGCCGATGGAGACTACATGTTGTCTGCCCGTTTGGAGATTGGGAAAGTGAATGAGCTTTTCGACCTCGACTTGCCCGAAAACGATGACTATATGACTGTCGGAGGACTCATACTGCACGAATATCAGTCGTTCCCCAAACTCAACGAAATTATCAAAATTGGTCGTTTCGAGTTTAAAATCGTCAAGAATACAATGACAAAAATCGAATTAGTAAGGCTAAAAGTCACAAAATGAGGCATTTTTTCGGGAAAAGATGCCGAAGTTTGCACAAAATTTAGTAATTTTGCAGGCTGAAATTGAAAAAAAACAAAAATAAAATAATAATTAAAAGCAAAAATGGCAGCAATCGGAAAAATTAGAAGCTGGGGACCAGTACTTGCAACAGTTATCGGTCTGGCCCTCTTTGCGTTCATTGCCGAAGAGATGTTCCGCTCGTGTGAAGCTACAGGCAACGAGCGTCGTCAGCAAGTAGGCGAAGTGTTAGGTAAGAAAATCTCCGTTCAGGAGTTCCAGTCTCTCGTCGATGAGTACCAGGATGTCATCAAGATGACGCAGGGACGCGACAATCTTTCAGACGAAGAACTCAATCAGTTGAAGGATCAGGTTTGGCAGCAGTTCGTCAACAACACGATTCTGGAGGATCAGGCTAAGAAGCTGGGCCTCACAGTTACTGATGCTGAGATACAGAACATTCTGAAAGCAGGTACTAACCCCATGTTGGCCCAGACCCCGTTTGTCAACCAGCAGACAGGTCGTTTTGATGTGACTCAGCTCACCAAGTTCCTGGCCGACTTCAAGAAAGCGCAGCAGACTGCTGGTTCAGCCGAGATGGCAGAGCAGTATCAGCGCATCTACAACTATTGGAAGTTTATCGAGAAGACGCTCCGTCAGCAGACCCTTTCGCAGAAGTTCCAGGTTCTGATGGGCCAGTGCCTCCTCTCTAATCCCATATCTGCCAAGATGGCTTTCGAGGGTCAGAATCAGGAGAGCAACATCCTGTTAGGTGTTCTGCCCTATAGCACTATCAAGGATACTGATGTTCAGGTTTCTGAAGGCGACCTCAAGGCTAAGTACAACGAGAACAAGGAGATGTACAAGCAGTATGTTGAGAGCCGCGATATCAAGTATGTCGATTTTCAGGTCGTAGCCTCTGCTGCTGACCGTGCAGCCCAGATGAAGACTATGCAGGAAGCTCAGCAGAACTTCTTGGCTGGTCAGGCTGTTGCCGAGGTGGTTCGCAAGGCCCAGTCTCAGATTCCATACACAGGTCTGGCTGTTAAGCGCAGCTCGCTTCCTGGCGACATTGCCATTAAGATTGACTCTATGCAGGTAGGTGCTGTTTCAGCTCCTTTTGAGACCAAGTCTGACAATACGCTGAATGTGGTGAAGTATATCGCCAAGGTTCAGCTGCCCGACTCTGTTGAGTATCGTCAGATCCAGGTTGGTGCTGAGACTGTCGAGGCAGCCCGCAAGCGTGCCGACAGCATCTATACAGCCCTGAACAGCGGCGCCGACTTCGAAGCCCTGGCCAAGAAGTATGGTCAGACCGGCGACAAGCAATGGCTCACTTCTGCCATGTACGAGCGTGCCCAGACTATTGATACCGATACCAAGAACTACATCACCACGCTGACATCACTTGGTGCTGGCGAGAGCAAGAATCTGGAGATGGCCCAGGGCAATATCATCCTTCAGGTGACAGCCCGCCGTGCTATGGTCGAGAAGTACGACCTGGCAGTTGTCAAGCACGCCATCGATTTCTCGAAGGAGACCTATTCACAGGCTTACAATAACTTCTCTCAGTACGTTAGTGAGAACAAGACCCTGGAGCAGCTCGAGGCTAATGCCCGGAAGTTTGGCTTCACAGTCCAGGAGCGTAAGGATTTGTACAATTCTGAGCACTATATTGCAGGTCTTCGCTCAACCCGCGATGCTATGAAGTGGGTTTACGATGCCAAGGTTGGCGATGTTTCTCCGCTTTACGAGTGTGGCAATAATGATCACCTGCTGGTTGTGGCTCTTACGAAGATCCATCCGGAGGGCTATCGTGACATTGCTGATGTTGAGTCAGTATTGAAGCAGGAAGTTATTCGCGACAAGAAGTTTGAGAAGGCTTCCGAGATGCTGGCTGGTGTCAAGAGCGTTGCCGACGCCAAAGCTAAGGGTGCCAAAGTTGACAGCATCCGTCAGATCACCTTCTCTGCTCCTGTCTACGTACAGTCTGCCGGTACTTCAGAACCCGCTTTGAGTGGTGCTGTTGCTGCTGTCAAGGAAGGCCAGTTCTGTGGCAATGTGGTTAAGGGTAATGGTGCTGCTTACGTCTTCCAGGTTCTTTCCAAGAAGGAGCGTGAGGGTGTCAAGGCTGATGACAAGCAGCAGATGACCCAGCTCAAGCAGCGCGCCTTGCAGGCTGCAAGCCGTTTCATGAACGAGCTCTACCTGAAGTCTAATGTCAAGGACAACCGCTACCTGTTCTTCTAAGTCGAAGGTAGCATTCAGATAAAAAGAGAGGTCTGGGATTTCCCAAACCTCTCTCTTTTTTTTATGTGTTCCTGCTTATCCGTTCATGGACAGCAGGAATTCTTCGTTCGAGTGTGTCTGCACCAGTCGGTCGCGTACGGTGTTCATGGCCTCAATGGGATTCATCTCGGCAATGAACTTGCGGATAATCCACATGCGGTTCAGCGTTGTCTGGTCTTGCAGCAGGTCGTCGCGGCGTGTTGAGCTCTGTACGAGGTTGACAGCAGGATATACGCGCTTGTTAGCCAGCATGCGGTCAAGCTGAAGCTCGGAGTTGCCAGTACCCTTGAATTCCTCAAATATGACTTCGTCCATTTTCGAACCGGTGTCAGTAAGAGCGGTGGCGATGATGGTCAGCGAACCGCCTCCCTCAATGTTACGGGCAGCACCGAAGAAGCGTTTCGGCTTCTGCAGGGCATTGGCGTCCACACCGCCCGTCAGCACCTTTCCGCTGGCAGGAGCTACGGTATTATAGGCACGCGCGAGACGGGTGATGGAGTCAAGGAATATGACCACGTCGTGTCCACACTCCACCATACGCTTGGCCTTCTCCAGTACGATTCCTGCAATCTTGACGTGTCTGTCGGCAGGCTCGTCGAAGGTCGAGGCTATCACCTCGGCATTGACGGTACGGGCCATGTCCGTCACTTCCTCAGGACGCTCGTCTATGAGCAGCATCATGATGTATGCCTCGGGGTGGTTGGCAGCTATCGCGTTGGCAATGTCCTTCATGAGGATGGTCTTACCGGTTTTGGGCTGTGCCACGATGAGGGCACGCTGTCCCTTGCCGATGGGCGAGAACAGGTCAACGATACGCACGCTGGGGTTGGTGGTCTGTGGGTCGCCGCAGAGCTTGAACTTTTCTTCGGGGAACAGCGGTGTCAGGTGTTCGAAGGCCACGCGGTCGCGAACTTCCTGTGGATTGCGGCCGTTGATGGACGTAATGTTCGTCAGGGCGAAGTATTTCTCGTTGTCGTGTGGCGGACGTACCGTACACTCCACCACGTCGCCCGTCTTAAGACCGTAGCGTTTGATTTGTTGCGGGTTGATATACACATCGTCAGGAGACGACAGGTAGTTGTAGTCCGAAGAGCGCAGGAAACCATACCCGTCCTGAAGAATTTCAAGTACGCCGTTGGCCGTAATAAGGTCGGCAAAGTCGAATTCGTTCATTCGTGCATAGTCGTTGCGTCCCATGGGTAAAACAGGCTCCTGGGTAGCTTGCGCTGCCAGCGGGCGGTCAAAGATGTCAACAGACTGTATGGCAGCCTGGTCTTCTACCGGCAGGTCGATGATGGTGATGAAGTCTGTTCCGTCACCCGGATCTCCTTCCCATATTCCGTCTTCAGAGGCTGGAGCTTCTGCTACATATTGGGCGTTTTCTGTCATTTTCTCCTGCAGCTGGCTGATAGTCTCTGGGGCTATTTCCTCGCCGTTGGCCTGGGGGACATCGCCAGCTTCAGGCACCTGGCCTTCGGCCTCAGGCTCTGCTGTTGCCTCGGCTTCTTGATTGGCAGCTTCGGCAGCGGCCATTGCCTCCAGTTCCTTCTTCGACTTGCGTCCGCGTTTCTTGGGAGCAGGCTTCGCTTCTTTTTCAGCCTCGTTGGCAGCTTGTTCTTTAGCAGCCTGTTCTGCGGCAGCCTGCTCTGCGGCAGCCTGCTCAGCGGCAGCTTGCTCGGCAATCACTTTGTCAAGGGTTTGCTTCTTTTCTGGTTTCAGATTCTTGCTGTCCAGACTCTCGCCGTCAGACCCGTTGACAGTATAGACCTTGCTATTGTCTTTGGCGATACGTGTGCGTTTGCGCTTAGGTGCAGAGACACCGGCAGCCGAGTCCTCTGCAACTTTGTCAAGAATGGCATAGATAACGTTTTCGAGCTCGTCATTCTGGGATACCTTGATACCCAGTTCGTTCGCAATCTCCATCAGTTCGGGGATTGGAAGCTTTTCTAATTCCTCTTTTTTGTACATGTCAATATACAGTAATAAGTTAAATGCTAAAAAATGGATTTTTGAAAATCTTTGGAAATACGGTGCTTCACGGATGGAAACACGCTTTTTCTTGAATTCGAGTGCAAAGTTACTATTTTTTTTTCAATTATCCAAGATTTTGCACATATTTTATCTTTTTTGCCCCAAAACTTGCAAACGTGCCGCTACGCTACGGTCAATGGTAGTATCCTATTCTGACGTAATGCCTTGTGGCGGCGAAGGGGTCCCAGGAGTTCGAAGAACAGAACGCCCTTGAGGCCGATACATCACGGTCACCCGCAAGGAAGACGGAACGTACCGCCCGAACTTCAAGCCCCTCAAGGTGGGCGCGGACTTCCGCCTCGAGCGGTATGCTCTCGGAGTTTACAACGAACTGCTATGTGCGCTGGAGGGCCTTGTAGAGGAAGAGTAAGTGTTAAGCAACGGCCGTGTTGGTTACAGTTACAATTATTACAATTAGGTTTCTCAGAACCCCCAAATCTACTAAAAGTTATATAAATAACTGATATACAGATAATTATATTATATTATAGTCTTTTTGAGCGAAAAAGAAAGTATATTGTAACAACTGTAACTGTAACCGGCAGGCCAGTATTATTTCACCTAAACAGCAGAATATCAATGAAATACGATATTACAAAAACAACGGCACCCAAGATGCCGACCCTCGGAAAGGGCACAGAATGCATCAAACTCCTGATCTCGCAGGCATCAAAAGACATGCACGAACCCTTTGTTCCGATGCTTTTCCCCTTATCTGGCGCACACATCAGCGGCGCAGAATTTCAGTATCCTGACCTTATTTGGAAGGAAATGTGTACCAAATGGCCCATCTTGTAGCCGATTCGGGCTGTAACAAGGGCCAATTGTCACCACTTGTGGAAGCCATTTGCCGTGATTTCCGTAACCACGACAAGGC
>JAEEGL012611407.1_pt1 | contig 19838 bp, 11 predicted proteins | sample 9134231 | NCBI WGS metagenome assembly JAEEGL01 (sample SAMN16246548, study PRJNA631951) | gut metagenome | biome: gut microbiome; feature: rumen; material: fiber-attached | host: Bos | place: Iran: Karaj | collected 2018-10 | reverse complement strand
GGTCTTGGATATGAGATGGAAGCTATCGCTGCCTGCACAATCGGTGGTGTATCAGTAACAGGTGGACGTGGTAAGGTTTCATCAGCTATCATCGGTGTTGCCGTATTCGAGCTTTTGAAGGCAGCTCTTCAGTATCTTGGTGTAGATGCTAACGCACAGTACATTTTCATCGGACTGGTTATCTTCGTAGCTATCTCACTTGATATCCGTAAGTACGTAGCAAAGAAGTAATAATAAAAAATTTATATCTTTTTGAAGAGACATGGCTATGCTATGTCTCTTTTTTAGTGTAATATTTGATAGGACAATTGTGGAAACTATTTTTGGAGGTAAATATATATGCAGAAATGGGCAAGACTTAACTATCAACCTTCTTTGCCGTTATATGGCGCAGACAGGGTGACCGGAAGCAGGAAGCACATTGAGATTTCCGGAAACGCTGCAAGGGAAGGTATAGTTCTTTTGAAGAATGACGGAGTACTTCCCCTTAGCAAGGATAAGAAACTGGTTCTTCTTGGAAAGGCATCTGTAGAATACGTAAAGGGTGGCGGCGGATCAGGTGATGTTTACTGTGAGTACATCCACTCTCTTTACGATGGCCTTAAGAGCAGGGGCATCAGTGTCTTTGAAAAGCTTGTTGACTTATATAAAGAAGATATAGAAAAGCAGCATGAGATGGGAAGAGTTCCTGGCATGACTGCTGAGCCTGTCCTTTCTGATGATATGGTGAAGGAAGCTGCCCAGTTTTCGGATACAGCTCTTTTCGTAATAAACAGATTCTCCGGCGAGGGGTGGGATAGAAGTGACATTGAGACCAACTGGGAGTTCAATCCCTGGCCTAAGTCCAAGAGCATGCCTGAGCTGTCAAAAGAGATATTCCCTGAGGGAGACTACTATCTGACTCCCAATGAGAAAAAGCTCCTTGATACAGCAATGACAAACTTTGATAAGGTCATTGTAATGCTCAACATCGGCGGAATAGTAGACTGCAGCTTTATCAGGGACAATGACAAGGTGAATGCAGCTGTATACATGTGCCAGGGCGGTATGGAAGGCGGAGATGCAGCAGCAGACGTGCTTCTTGGAAATGTAAATCCATCAGGAAGACTCTCTGACACCTTCGCTGGTAGGCTCACTGATTATCCTTCTACTGAAGGCTATCATGAGTCCTTCGACTATGTTGAATATAATGAGGATATCTATGTTGGATATCGCTACTTCGAGACTGTTCCCGGAGCTAAGGATAAGGTTATCTATCCCTTTGGCTTTGGACTTTCATATACTAAGTTTGATATAGAAGTCCTTGAGGGAAAAGAGATATTACAGCCTGAGGGCTTTGAGTTCAAGGTTAAGGTAACTAATACAGGTTCTGTAGCAGGAAAAGAGGTAGTTCAGCTCTACTACAAGGCTCCTGCCGGAAAGCTTGGAAAGCCTTCAAGAGCCCTTGGTGATTTTGAAAAGACAAAGGAACTTAAGCCCGGTGAAAGCCAGGAGCTTACTTTAAAAGTGTCCAAGTACGCCATGAGCTCTTTTGACGATCTTGGAAAGGTAAAGGATGCAGCTTACGTACTAGAGGCAGGATGTTATGAGTTCTTCGTTGGCGAGAACGTAAGAGATGCAGCCAAAGTTTCTTTTGAATGGAATAATGCTGAGGATATAACAGTCCTTCAGCTTAGCCACAAGGTTACACCTAATGAACTTACAAAGAGAATGCTTGCAGATGGAAGCTATGAGGAGCTTCCAAAGGGTGAGCACAGAGACATAAATGAGTCTGTCATTAAGAAGATGGAGCCCGGAACAGAAGAGGCTCTTACTCCTGCAATCAGGGCAGAGAAAGGCCATGACTTCCCATATCCTGTTAAGCAGGATGTGATTCCTTTTACAGATGTGGCAGAAGGAAAGCACACAGTAAAAGAGTTTATGGCTCAGCTTTCAGATGATGAGCTGATGTTCCTGGTTGGTGGACAGCCAAACACCGGTGTTGGTAACGTATTTGGTATGGGTAACATGCCTGAGTATGGTGTTCCGAACGCAGTTACAGCTGATGGCCCTGCTGGTGTCAGAATCCTTCCTGAGACAGGAATTGTTACTACAGCATTCCCATGTGCAACGCTTATTGCCTGCACCTGGAATAAGGAGATTGCTGAGGATATCGGATTTGCAGGAGGAGAGGAGCTTAAGGAGAACAACCTTTGCGTATGGCTCACACCTGCCATCAATATCCACAGAAATCCTATGTGCGGAAGAAACTTTGAGTACTACTCAGAGGATCCATATCTGACAGGACGTATGGCAGCTGCCATGGTAAGAGGAATCCAGAGAAATCATGTAGGTGCCAGCGTTAAGCACTTTGCCTGCAACAACAAGGAGACCAACAGAAAGCACAGCGACTCAAGGGTTTCAGAGAGAGCACTTCGTGAGATTTACCTTAAGGCCTTTGAGATGATAGTTCATGAGTCAGACCCTTACACCATCATGTCTTCCTACAATGCAATCAACGGCTACAGAGCTTCTGAGTGTGGGGACCTTCTTAAGGGAATATTGCGCGATGAGTGGGGCTATAAGGGAATGGTCACATCAGACTGGTGGACCAGAGGCGAGCACTACAAGGAAGTTAAGGCAGGCAATGACCTTAAGATGGCCTGTGGCTTCCCGGAGCGCCTTAGAAAGGCCATGGATATGGGCGAGTTTAACAGGGCAGATCTTGAGTTCTGCGCTGAGCATATACTTAATACTCTTTTAAAATTTGACTAATGACAGGGTGAGGAATAAACAAATGAGCGGATACAAGTTTATTGATGATCACGGTTCTTTTTCCATGAAGGACCCACAGCACACCAGCGGACTTTACCTACCGGTATCGGGAAATGCAGGCCTTAGAAGTGCTGTAGCACCGGACTTTGGCGGAGATGCCAAGCTAGATCAGAACCATTTTCTGATTGCACCAAAGAGTATTTCAAATCTTCACGCTGACAGGGATACAAGGAATTTCTTCTGTGTATTTGATGATGGGATCTGGTCAGCCTGTGGAGCATCTGCAATCCAGGAGGCAGAGAGGTTCACTGATAAAGAGGATGAGGTTACCCTTGAAGCCGGACGTATGTGGCAGAGCGTAACAAGAAAGCCTATGGACGGCAGAATTACAGCCAAGGTTACAATCTTCTCACTTCTTGATGTGGCATCAGAGGTGATGAGCGTCAGACTATCAAATGAAAGCGGCGCCGAAATTTCTTTTACCCCGGTGGCAGCTGTGCCTGTATATGGCAGAAGTGCTGATAATTTAAGAGATCACAGACATGTAACTTCTCTGCTTCACAGGGCATATGCCTGCAAGAGAGGTGTTGTTGTAAAGCCTACACTTTCCTTTGATGAGAGAGGTCATCAGATCAACGATACAGCTTACTTTGTCTTTGGCTCTGATGCCCAGGGAAATTGTCCTGAGACTATAATCGCAGATGCAGATCTTTTCGTGGGCGAGGGCGGAACCTTCACAAGACCGGGAAGCATCATTAAAGGCCACAGCGGCGAAGGCTCCTGGCAGAAGGCACCTTTTGAGACTGATGGAAAAGAGATGATCGGAGCCCTCAAGTTCAAACAGGTTACCTTAAAGCCCGGCGAGAGTGTTTCCTATCAGATCGCAATCGGTGCAACTTTGATAGGAAAAGAAACTCCTTTCGGCGCAAGGTACATGAAGGAGCTTGAGAGCGAAGATGTTAAAAAAGCTTTAGGTGTGATCACCTCCGCTGACAAGACCCTTGCAGAACTTGAGAGCATTAAAGAGTATTGGAACAACCTTACTAATATACATGTTAAGACCGGGGACGAGAAGTTTGATGGCTTTATGGAGTGGATCGCATTCCAGCCACAGCTTCGCAGGATCTACGGCTGCTCATTCCTTCCGCATCACGACTATGGCCGCGGCGGAAGAGGCTGGAGAGACCTTTGGCAGGATTGTCTTGCACTTCTTCTTACAGACCCTGACGGGGTAAAGAAGATGATCCTTGATAACTTCAAGGGTGTGAGACTTGACGGAACAAATGCAACCATCATCGGTGATAAGCCAGGTGAGTTCAAGGCTGACAGAAATGGAATCCCCAGAGTATGGATGGATCATGGCTTCTGGCCATTCCTTACACTTAAGCTTTATATGGATCAGACAGGAGATCTGGAGATCCTTTCTGAGACTGCTACCTACTTTAAGGATGCCCTTGCCTGCAGAGCAGAAAAGAGGGATGACAGATATGATGAGAAGGATGGCGTAGTTCAGAAGGACGAAACCGGCGCAGAGTATCAGGGAAGCGTTTTGGAACACCTTCTTATTGAGAACCTGACAGCCTTCTACGATGTGGGAGATAACGGAGAGATAAGACTTCGCGGCGCTGACTGGAACGATGCTCTGGATATGGCTACACACAAGGGCGAGAGCGTTGCCTTTACCTGTGGATACGCAGGAAGCCTTAAGGACATAGCCGAGTACCTTAGAAAGTATGCTAAAAAGGCCGGTGTAAGCACCTGTGCTATGGCTGGTGAGATCAGGAAGCTCATCTTCACAGATGACAGTAAAGTTCTTGGAAATCCTGAGGGACGCCGTGGTCTTCTTATGGAGTACATGGACAGCGTATCTCACAGCTTAAGCGGTAAAAAGGAAGAGTACAACATCGAGGAGATTGCTGAAGCTCTTGAGAATAAGTCCCAGATCCTTATGGATAGAATCAGGGAAAAAGAGTGGGTAACCGACTCTGAAGGCAACGGCTGGTTCAACGGATACTATGATGACAATGGTGACAGGGTAGAGGGTGAGTTTGATACTCCTGACGGAAAGAACGTCAGAATGATGCTTACAGGCCAGGTATTCTCTGTTATGTCAGGAACTGCAACCACTGAGAATGTTAAAGAGATCATAAAGAGTGCTGATAAGCACCTCTATGTAAAGGAGATTGGCGGATATCGTCTCAATACAGATTTCAAGGCTCTTAGAACAGACCTTGGAAGAATGTTTGGATTCTCCTATGGTGACAAAGAGAACGGCGCAGTATTCTCCCACATGGCAGTTATGTTTGGTAATGCCCTCTTTAAGAGAGGCTTTGCTAAGGAAGGTTACAAGGCTCTTTCTTCACTTTATGACCTTGCTATGAACTTTGAGGTCAGCAGGATCTATCCCGGAGTTCCGGAATACTTTAACGGAGACGGAAGAGGGTTGTACAACTATCTTACCGGAGCAGCCAGCTGGTACCTTATGACCGTTGTTACTGAGAACTTCGGTGTAAGAGGAAATGCTGGAGACCTGTGCATTGAGCCAAAGCTTCTTTTGCAGCAGTTTGATGAAAAGGGCGAGGCTACAATCCTTCTTCCATTCAGGGGAAAGAACTTCGAAGTTGTATATAAGAACGGGGCTAAGAAGAACTTTGGCGCTTATGAGATTGACGGAGTTTCAATTGATGGAGAGGCTTTGACAGGCTTTGACAAGAACGCAGCAGTGATCGCAGCAGAAAAGATTGATGGACTTAGCGGTGCTGAGCACAGGATTGAAGTGACTCTTAAGTAAAATATACATATATAAACTTATTATAATTGTCGAGGAGTTAGTAGATTATGAAGACTACAACAGTACAGGATACTATCAAAGGATATGGCAAGAAGAGTCCCTTTGCCAGCTTTCTTCCGGGAATTGCAGGTGTTAAGGGAACACCTATCTGGTGCTACTACGTCAACAGGGGACAGGCAGTTGTAAGCTTTGGCGTTCAGGACAAGGACCACAGCATCATGGAGTTCTATCCTGCCCACACAGCTTATCAGAATGTAAGCCGTACAGGCTTCAGGACCTTTATCAAGGAAGACGGAGTGGTCTATGAGCCCTTCAAAAAGCCCAAGAATTCCAGTACCATGGAGATCCACATGAACGCTCTTTTCATAGAGGAGAGTTCTAAAAAGCATGGACTTAATACAAGGGTCAGCTACACCACACTTCCCGGGGAGGAAATTGGTGCGCTGATGAGAATTGTGACCATCACCAATACCTCAGATAAGAAGAGAACCTTAGAGATTCTGGATGGAATGCCTGCTCTTATCCCATATGGCTGCCATATCGATGTTATGAAGAACATGGTCCAGACCACCAAGGCTTATATGCAGGTTGAGGACGCTGATAAGAAGAGGCCTTTCTTCAGAGTTAGATTTTCCATGGAAGATTCTGCTGTAGTAAAAAAGGTTGCAGGCGGTAACTTCGCTATAGCAGGAGATGACAAGGGAAGGCTCCTTGACACCATAGTTGATCCCGGCCTTGTATTTGACTATGACCTTTCACTTTCAGAGGCAGTGGGATTTGAGGAGAGAAGCTTTGAGGCCCTTGTAAAGGCTCACCAGAATGTATCCAACGAGTTCCCTTCATGCTTCTTTGCAGATAAGAGAGAGCTGGCTCCCGGAAAGAGCATGACTCTTTATGAACTCATTGGCCAGGTTAGAAGCAAGGACATCTTTGATGAATTCCTCACCAGAGATATTGATGGAAAGTTCTTTGAGGATAAGCTTAAAGAGGCAGAAAAGCTCACTGACAAGCTGACAGATGCAGTTGCCACAAAGACTGCCAACAAGGTCTTTGACGACTATTGCAGATATAACTATATGGACAACGTTTTAAGGGGAGGCACACCAATAGATCTTCCCGGCGGACATACCTTCTATGTATATTCCAGAAAGCATGGAGATCTTGAGAGAGATTACAACTACTTCTCCATGTCTCCGGAGTTCTATTCACAGGGTAATGGTAACTTCAGAGATGTTAACCAGAACAGAAGGTGCGATACTTTCTTTAGTCCCATTGTTCAGAACGAGAACATCAAGAGATTTTATAACCTCATCCAGATGGACGGTTACAACCCTCTCAAGATTGAGCAGCTGACCTTTACTGCTCCTGAAAGTGCCCTTAAGGGACTTGAGCTTAAGCAGCCATTTACTCCCGGACAGCTGATCTCCGCTATTAAGGATTCTAACAGAGGTATCTCCGATAAGGATATGGATAAGAAATTCAAGGCCGTGATGGAGGAGGCATCTGAGACCATCAACGGCGACTTTGGTGAGGGTTACTGGTCAGATCACTGGGATTACAACCTTGACCTCATCGATGACTTCTTGGAGGTTTATCCTGACAAGGAAAAAGAGCTGCTTCTTGATACAAAGGTTAAGTCCTTTGAAGCAAAGGTTAAGATCCTTCCAAGAGCAAAGAGATATGAGGAGACAGAAGGAGGACTTCGTCAGTACAACTATCTTGTAAATAGAGATAACGCTCAGAAGGCCGGATGCTTTGAGACCTATAAGAATGGTCAGGATATCGAGATGAATCTCATGTCAAAGCTTTTCCTTATGAGCACCTGCAAATTCGCAGCAATTGATGCTGAGGGCATGGGCGTTGAGATGGAAGGTGGAAAGCCAGGCTGGTACGATGCCCTTAACGGAATGCCAGGAATGTTTGGTTCATCCATGAATGAGACCTATGAGCTCCTTAGAATGATCAGATTCACAAAGGACGCTCTTTCGAAGTTTGGAGGCGACGTGGTTCTTCCAGCAGAGTCTGTGGATTTTGCAAAAGAGCTAAAGACCATCGAAATGTCTTTTGCCTCTGATATGGATGCATGGAATAAGAGAAACGATGCTAAGGAGAGCTACAGAAGTAAGGTTTACGACAAGCTTTCCGGTGAAACTAAGGTGATCACTGCAGCAGATGCAATTGAGATCCTGGGCCTTATGGCAAAAAGACTGGAGGCTGGTGTTTCAAAGGCCTTCGACCTTGGAAAGGGTATCTCTCCTGCATACTTTACCTATGACGTTCCTGAGTATGACAAGAGCGCAGACGGCATTATGCCAAAAAGCTTCAAGGTTCAGATGGTACCTTACTTCCTTGAGGGACCTGTAAGATTCTTCAAGCTTGAGAACACCTATGAAGAGAAGAAAAAGATCTATGACAGAGTTAAGGCAAGCGACCTGTACGACAAGAGCCTGTCAATGTACAAGGTAAATGCTTCCCTTGAGAACGCAAGCTTTGAGCTTGGAAGATGTAAGTCCTTTACTCCCGGATGGCTTGAGAATGAGTCAATCTGGCTCCACATGGAGTACAAGTACCTTCTTGAGCTCATCAGAAGCGGACTTTACAAGGAGTTCTTTGAGGACTTCAAGGACCAGGCAATTCCTTTCCTTGACAAGGAGGAGTACGGCAGAAGCACCCTGGAGAATTCTTCCTTCATTGCCAGCAGCAAGAACCCCAACAGTGATATCCACGGAAAGGGCTTTGTTGCAAGACTTTCAGGATCAACCATTGAGTTTATCAGCATGTGGAAGCTCATGTTCTTTGGAAAGAGCATCTTCAGCCTGGCAGATGGCAAGCTTGCCTTCACTCCACAGCCTGCAATCCCTGAGTATCTCATCCTGGAGGAAAAGGGCAAGTACACAGTAGAGAGCACTCTTTTATCAAATACAAAGCTCACCTACGTGATGGATGCCAAGAAGGATGTTATCCCAGGCAAGTATGAGATAGGGGAGATCACCGTAAAGTTCGAAAAGGGTGATTCCAAGACCTTCGACAAAGGCGTAGTTACCGGAAAGGACGCTGAAGCAATAAGAGACGGTAAGGCTAAGAGCATTACTGTGAAGATAAAGGTTAAATAATTCATGAAACGTAACTATAAATTCACCATAAGCTATGACGGAACCAGATATTACGGCTGGGAAAAACAGGTAACCCAGGATATGACTATCCAGGGAAAGCTTGAGACATTGCTTTCAAGGATGACGAATGCCCCTGAGGATAAGCCGGTAACTGTTATAGGTGCAGGAAGGACTGACTCAGGAGTTCATGCCAGGGCAACGGTGGCCAATGCTTTTCTTGACACAGACATGACTGAGGAAGAGATCCAGGATTACATGAATGAGTATCTTCCTGATGACATCAGCGTAAATGAGGTCAGGGTATGCTCGGACAGATTTCATGCCAGGTTCAATGCTATTGGAAAGACCTATCGCTACACCTGCTGGGTAGGAGCTTCAAAGCCTGTTTTTGACAGGAAATATGTGACTATTCTTGAGAAAAAGCCGGATGTGGAACTAATGGAACAGGCTGCAAAGTACCTTGAAGGAACCCACGATTTCAAGAGCTTTTGCGGTAATAAAAAGATGAAGAAGTCCACAGTAAGGTGCGTGGATACGATCAAGATTGAGGAAAGTGGTAATTATATCAGGTTCTACTATCATGGCAACGGCTTTCTTCAGAACATGGTGAGGATCATGACAGGAACTCTTTTGGAAGTGGGCTACGGAAACATTAAGCCTGAAGAAATGAAGGACATCCTTGAGGCCCTGGACCGTTCAAAAGCAGGTCCCATGGCAAGACCTGAAGGCCTTTGCATGATGAAGGTAGATTACTAAGGATCCCGGACCTTATTGCCACCTGTGCAAAAAGGTTCGTATAAAGTATTATGTTGAGTAAAGAAATAATGCAGGAGGTTTGGATCCATGGGAGAGATTTTAAACAGAAAACTTGAAGAGCTTAAGCTCACGGAGGAAGCTCTTGAACAGGTAAGCGGCGGAAGGAAAAGCAGTAATCCGGATACAACACAGCAGCCACAGCAGGTCTTAGAGATTCAGTGTTCCTGTGGCAATAACATCAGGTTTACAGGAAAAGCAAAAAGCGTAAGATGCAAATACTGCGGAGAGGTGCACAAATTCTATGGCTGAGCAAAACAAGATTTCATTTTCCAGCGATTATACAAAAGGGGCGCATCCCAAGATACTGGAGCGCCTGATTGAGACCAATATGGAGCAGCAGGATGGCTATGGCACTGACAAATACTGCAAAAGTGCCGCAGAGAAGATAAAGAAAGCTTGCGACTGCCCTGATGCTGACGTGTTCTTCCTTGTGGGTGGAACCCAGACAAATCAGACTATTATTGATATGCTGCTTGAGCCCTACGAGGGTGTGGTGGCAGCCAGGACAGGACATGTGGCAGCTCATGAGGCAGGAGCCATTGAGTTTTCAGGGCATAAGGTGCTTACCCTTCCTGAAGAAGCAGGAAAAATAAATGCCACAGATCTGAAGGTTCTTCTTATGGACTTTTATGAAGACGGAAATCATGAGCACATGGTCTTCCCCGGTGCTGTGTACATTTCTTTTCCTACTGAGTATGGAACCCTTTATTCAAAGGCAGAACTGACAGCTATTTCAGAGGTGTGCGAAGAATTTGAGATACCTCTTTTTATCGATGGTGCCAGAATGGGATATGGTCTCATGAGTAAAGAGGCTGACGTGACTCTTTCCGATATTGCTGGCCTATGCGATGTCTTCTATATAGGCGGAACCAAGGTGGGAGCGCTGTTTGGAGAAGCAGTGGTTTTCACTAAGGGTGCACCTACAAGACATCCAATTCCGATAATTAAGCAGCATGGAGCGCTTCTTGCAAAGGGATGGCTTCTTGGACTTCAGTTCGATACTCTTTTTACAGATGATCTGTACTTTAAGATAAGCAAAAACGCCATAGATATGGCCGAGATCCTTAAGGATAACCTCGTTAAGCGCGGTTATAAGATTTACATCGATTCTCCAACCAATCAGCAGTTCATAGTTCTTGAGAACGAGAAATTAAAAGAGCTGTCAAAGCATGTGGGATACGGTTTCTGGGAGAAGGTTGACGAAGATCACACTGCCATAAGACTTGCAACTGACTGGGCAACAACTGAAGCTGATATAGAGGAACTGATGAAATATCTTCCGGGCAAATAATGAAAAAACCATAAAGCATGGCACAAGGATTGACGATATATTATAATATAGTATACGATAAAATGCCTTGCTTTTAGGGAGATTTGCCTGATGGATACGCTCTTAGTAGGCAACACAGCATATTTTACAAAAGATACATTGGAGACTGCATTTGCAAATGATGCAGTTGTTATTTGTGATGAGCTTTGTGATGCCTACAGGGATGGAAACATCACTTACTTTAAGCAGCCCATAATGAGTGACAAATTTAAAAGACTCTTTGATACCTATGGTTTTCAAAGAGTCATTTTTATGTCCAAAACCCTGTGCAAAAACACCAATGAAATCGGTGAAATGGATGAGCTCAGGCGCGTCTTTTCTCTTAGCCAGAAGCATTCCGTAAAGCAGTTTTTGTATATAGTTTCTGACGAAGCGCTTGTTGACGTTGACAACAGCGATTCGATCATTTTCAGCTCCACGGCAAACATCTGTAAATACTATGCAGAAACCTACCATATCGACGTGAAGATAGTTTACAGTCCGTACCTTATGGGGATAAGCAACAAGAACGACTACTGGTGCAAGATCTTAAAGCAGGTTGAAAACAAGGAGTGGGTAGAGATCAAATCCCTGGAAGATGAGAAGGCATACTTTTTAAAGATGCCTGATCTTGCAGAGTTTTTGTCCCGCCTTTTTGACGACTGGACAATCGACGAAGACAGGAAGAGCTCTTTTGAAGAAATATATCTAAAAAGCGGTGGCAGGACAACCTATGGCGAGATAAGGAAGGTTATCCTGGACTTTTATCCGGGAGCCCATATTGCACTTACAAAGTCCGGTATCAAGGGAAAGATCGAACATGGTGAAGATAAGGCCAGGACCACCTATGGCTGGTATGCAAAGCAGGACGCCTGCTGGGATTTTGAAGGCTTTATCAGGGACTATCAGAGAGAGTACCATCAAAAGCCCAGTATCAGCCAGAGAATAAGGGAAAGATTAAAGATAAACCGCACACCTTTCATGATCCTTGAGCTGATCGCAGGTGTGGCATTTGTAGAAGTTTATAACTACCTTGCCAACGGTAGCGTACAGTTCAAGATGATCGACGTAAGGATGCTTTTTGTCATACTTATGTCGCTTGTATATGGAACGAAGATTGGCGCCCTGACTGCTATTATAGAAATCCTTTCCCTGATAGTGGCATATTATTTCGAGGGCACCAATGCACTACTTTTATTCTATGATCCAGGAAACTGGGTGGCATTTATTCTTCTGATGGTTGCAGCTGCAGTCTGTGGTTACATCAAGCAAAAGACTGAAGAGGACATGGCTTTTGTCAATGAAGACAATGAGACCTTAAAGGACGAAAACTCTTTTATCACCCAGCTCTATCAGGAGGCCATGGATTACAAGAATCAGTATAAGGCTGATCTTATCGGCAGTAGAGACGGCTTTGGACGTATCTTCGATGTTGTTAAAAAGCTGAGTACTACAGTGCCTGAGGAGATCTTTGCTGAATCCATTCCGGTTATGGAGGACGTACTGAATAATAAGTCCATCGCCATATACACCATAAACGATTCCAAGGCCCGATTTGCAAGACTTAACGTGTGCTCAGAGCAGATGAACCATGTGCTGAAAAAATCCATCAATCTGGATGAGTACAGAAGCGTCATTGAGTGTCTTCAGGAAAATGATATCTGGTTTAACAACGATGTCCGGGAAGGATATCCAACCTATGTGGCAGGTATCAAAAACGATGGTCTTGTAACGGTTCTTATCATGATCTACCAGGTGGAGTATCTGCAGATCAGCACCTATTATTCAAACCTTATCCGCATCCTCAGCGGCCTTATGGAGAACTTCATCATTAAGGCATGGGAGTACCAGCAGGCTGTGGCTGCCAAGACCTTTATCGAAGGAACAGGTATTACCAAGACAGAATACTTCATCCAACAGTTCACGATCCAGAAAGAAATGATGGACAACAAGCTCACAAGCTTCAGACTCATCAGGATCAAACCTGAGGGCAGGAGCCTTGGTGAAATAGATGATATGTTCCAGTCCAAGATTAGAAACAACGACATTGTGGGACTTGGAAGTGATGGAAATGTTTACCTCCTTGCTGCTCAGGTTGATGAAAGCAGTGAAGGAATAGTACTTAAGAGATTCAGAGATATGGGTCTTACCTGTGACATTGTGGAGAAAGTTTCATGATTGCCCTGATTACCGTTCTAGTCCATTTCTTCATAGTTGCACTTTCCTATCTCCTGATGAGACTGCATGTTTTACACATTGATAAGCAGATGCTTGTCATTATCGCCTGCATTCCCATCTGGGGCCTGATTAGTGCGCTTATTGTCAGTTTCCTTATAAGGACGGACAGAGTTGGACGAAACACCAAGGATCTGGAAGTCATGCACAGCAATATGGAAGCTGGGGAGACTATCGTCGTTGAGGCTCCGGAAAGCGCTAACGTAGTGCCTTTGCAGGATGCCCTCATGATGAATGATTCTGCCACCAAAAGATCTGTCATGCTGGACGTTCTCATGAGCGACACAAAAGATTACCTGCCAGTTATTAACGAGGCAAGAATGAATGATGACGTTGAAGTTGTTCACTATGCAACTACAGCAATGGTGGAGCTTTCCAAGGAATATGAGCTAAGACTTCAGGAGTACAGCACCGAGTACGCACTTGATCCTGAAAAAGAAGGACTTCTTGATAAGTACATTACTTTCCTGGAACAGTACGTCTCCAGCAACATGATCCAGGGACAGCTCCTTGAGATCCAGAAAAATACCCTGCAGCAGCTCTTGATGGAAAAGGTCAGCAGAGACCCCAATCCGGAAATATTTGAAAAGCTGATACTGGCTCTTTTATCCTCAAGACAGCTGTCTATCGCTGACGAGGCAATCAACAGGATGGAGGAACTGTTCCCTGAGGATGACAAGACCTTCAAGCTCCGTTTCAGATACTGCTATATGACAGGAGCCGGATCAAAGATCAGGGAAATGGTGAATCAGGTCAATAACAGCGGAAGATATTACTCCAAGGAAATCCGTGATATGGTCAGCCTTTGGGATGATCACAAGAAGGAGAGCAGTGCATGAAGAATAAGAGATTTCGCGAGCTCATTGCCATCGCGATAGGCTTTATCCTCATCTTCGCGGTGCTCCTTGTAGAAAGAATCGGAATCATGTATGAAGAGACTGCGTCTGAGGTTGCTCTTCTTACAGATGACAACGTCACTCATATGAAGGAGAGTAAGAGGGAAAAGACATGTCTCCTGCTCTGGCAGTCAGGTGATGTGGCAAGCGAAAAGGCCTACAGAATCTACGATCAGATTCTCATAGATATGAGAGTTCCCTACGAGAGCGTGGATATTGACGAAGATCATGAGGATATTAAAACACTCATAAAACAGTATAAAGATATAGTGCTGGCTACAGGAAATCTGGAGGAAATAGGTGAAGATATCCTGACTCTTACAAACTGGGTAGGAAATGGAGGCAGGCTTCTTCTTGGAGTTCCGCCATACAAAGGAGATATCTTTAATTTTGTTTCCGGGAAACTGGGAATACTGAGCTGTGCTGATGAATATGCCCTGGTGGAGGAATTTATTTCCGATGAGAACTTCATGCTGGGAGCCCAGATGTCATACCCAATAATTGATGGCTATGAGTCAGCCCTGTCCGTAGTTTTGGATTCCAAGGCCAAGGTCTATGCCCATACCAAGGAAAAGAATGTTCCCCTTGTATGGTCAAGAAACTACAAGGATGGGCGCTTTGTGGTCTGCAACTTTGGTTACACAGAAAAGGCCTACAGAGGGATTTATTCAAGTGCCTATACCCTTTTGGATGACGTGTTTATCTATCCTGTTATCAACGCCTCGGTGTTTTACCTGGACGATTTTCCATCTCCGGTTCCGGCTGGGAATGGCGAGTATGTAAAAAGAGATTACAACATGGGAATAGCTGAGTTCTATTCCAGAGTGTGGTGGCCTGACATGCTGTCCATGGCCAAAGATCACGACATTGAGTACACAGGACTTATCATAGAGACCTATCAGGATAAGACCAGCGGCGAACTTCCCGCCAATAACAGCACTTCGAATTATTACTACTACGGAAATATGCTGCTAAATCAGGGAGGCGAACTGGGCTATCACGGCTACAATCACCAGCCACTGTGCCTTGATAACTTTGAATACAAACAGGAACTGGGCTATAAGACCTGGGAAAACTATGAGGTGATGAATGAGTCTATAAAAGAACTTATCCGATTCTCCTCCAGCATTTTCCCCGGCCAGGAAATGAGCGTATATGTGCCGCCCTCAGATGTCCTTTCTGATGAGGGCCGAAGAATGCTTGGTGTGGATTTTCCACAGATCAAGTGTATCGCAAGTATTTACCTGGAAGGTCAGGATGAGTACGTGCAGGAGTTTTCAGTGGCTGAGGATGGAATTGTGGAGACACCCCGTGTGGTTTCCGGATGTATCCTTGATGACTACATGAAGATAACGGCCCTTGGAGAGCTCAATCTTCATTTCATAAGCTCCCACTTCATGCACCCCGACGATCTTTTGGACGAAGACAGAGGCGCGAACATCGGCTGGGAAGTGCTAAAGGGCAGACTTAATGACTATATGACCTGGGTTGATGAATCTGGAAAAGAAATAAGACACCTTAAGGGATCTGAAGTGGCAGGAGCTGTCCAGAGATATGTAAATCTGATTCCGGATTATACCGTGGAAGACAACAGCATATCTCTTTCCAGTAAAGGAATCATCGACAGCTGCTATTACCTGATCCGCGACAATGACGGGACTATAGAGAACGCTTATGGTGGTGAACTGGTAAAGCTGAATGATACTCTTTATCTCTTAAAGGCTCAGGCTCAAAGGGTGACTATGATCAGGAGTGTGCAGGAATGAGAATATGCCTTATTTTGGAGGGAAGCTATCCCTACACCTTTGGTGGTGTTTCCTCCTGGATGCACAATTATATAAAGGCGATGCCCCAGCACGAATTTGTTCTGTGGGTAATTGGGGCAAAATCTGCAGACAGAGGCGTGTTCAAGTACGAGCTTCCTGAAAATGTTTCGGAGATCAATGAGGTTTTCCTGGATGAAGCACTTACCATAAAGGCCAATAAAAGAGACAGATTCAAACTAAACGATGCAGAAAAAGAGACACTGAAGAAATTCATCGACTGTGAAAAGCCCGACTGGGACATCCTTTTTGACATGTTCCAGAACAAAAATTACAACCCGGCAAGCTTTCTTATGAGTGAAGATTTTCTGGATGTCTTAACGGATCTTTGCAGAGAAAAGTACCCTTACGTGGCATTTGCTGATACCTTCCACACCATTAGATCTATGCTTCTTCCTGTGCTTCACATCATAAAGAGCAAGGTCCCGGAAGCAGAGGTTTATCACACCATCTGCACCGGCTATGGAGGGCTTTTGGCAGCCCTTGCCCATTACGTAACAGGTAAGCATGTAATCCTTACTGAGCACGGCATCTACTCAAGAGAAAGAGAAGAGGAGATCATAAGAGCCAGGTGGGTTACGCCGGCATTTAAAAGACACTGGATAAGATTCTTTTACATGCTCTCAGATGCAATATATAAAAGAGCTACCTTCATCACCTGCCTTTTTGGAAATGCAGGAAAGATCCAGATGGAGCTGGGGGCAGCTCCGGAAAAGTGCAAAGTTATCCCCAACGGGATCCACTATGACAAGTTCTGCGACATTCCGCTGAAGGAAGAGGATGGATATGTGGATATAGCTGCGGTTATCAGACTTGCACCCATTAAAGATGTTAAGACTCTGATATACGCCTTTAACGAGCTTTGTGGCATGAGGAAAAACGCAAGGCTTCATATCCTTGGGGGAACGGATGACGAGGAATACGCCAAGGAGTGCTATGACCTGGTGAAGAGCCTGGGGCTTAAGGATGTGCTCTTTGTGGGACAGGTGAATGTTATAGAGTACATGAGAAAAATAGATTTCACTATCCTCACCAGTATCTCAGAAGGTCAGCCTCTGTCGGTACTTGAGTCCTTCGCTGCAAGAAGGCCGGCTGTAACAACGGACGTTGGCTGTTGCAGACAGCTGATAGATGGTGAAGAGGGGGATTTTTTCGGAACTGCAGGCTTTTGCGTTCCACCAATGCACAGAGAAGGTCTTGCAAATGCAATGGACAAGCTCTGTCACAGCAGGGAACTTCGGGAGGAAATGGGAGAGATTGGCCGGATGCGGGTGGAGAAGTACTTTAAGCACCCCGACATGATAAAGAGATATGCATCGCTCTATGAGGGTATCTGATATATGGCAGGAATAGGTTTTGAGTTAAAAAAGCTGTTTAAGGCGACAGGCGTTTTGTCAAAGCTTAGGGCTTACGGTTACACCGGTATGGTAACTGCAGGTCCTATGATCCTTGGCTTTTTCTTCCTGCTGTCAATTCAGGTTATCGCAAAGCGCTTTGGCTTTTCAGAACAGGCCAGCGAGACCCTGACCAGCATCATTACCTATTCACTTTTGGCATCAATGATCTATAGCAGTATCTTTTCCATGGTGCTGACCAGATACGTTGCGGATCTTTTGTATGAACATAATGAGGAGGATGTTATACCTTCACTGGAAGGAATACTGACTTTGATGCTTCCTTCCGGAGCAGTTTTGTGGGGCGTATTTTTGTTCTTTTCAGGAGTGACTTTTATTCAGGGATTTTTGGCGCTTATGCTCTTTACAACCCTTCTGGCAGCCTGGACTGAGATGAACTATCTGTCTGCCATTAAGGATTACAGAGGAATTCTTATTTCCTATGTGGGTTCAATTGTAACTGCAATAGTTGTTGCAATTATTGGCTGTAATATATTTGGTGGGAGCATTGAGCTGATGCTCTTTAGCGTGGTTCTGGGCTACGGAATGATGATGTCCATAGACTTTGCACTTTTGTATGGCTTTTTCCCGAACTCCCAGAAAAACCATTTTGATTTCCTTCCCTGGTTTGATGAGTATTCTGACCTTATGGTCATAGGCCTTACCACCAACATAGGGCTCTTTTCACATCTTGTGATAGCCTGGTTCAGCGGCTTTGGACATAAGATCATCGGACTGTTTTATTCAGCACCCCAGCACGATATATCAGCTCTTTTTGCATTCATGACTATACTTATCACCACCATCAACTTCGTGGCATCGGTGGAAGTAAATCTCTATCCCAAGTACAGGAAGTACTACGACCTGTTCAACGGTCAGGGCTCCATCTCGGAGATAGAGCAGGCGGAAAAAGAGATGCTGACAGTTCTTGACCATGAACTTATTTATACCGCCAGAAGACAGTTCTACGGAACGGCACTGATCCTTAGCGTGGGACTGGTTATCCTGGAAAGACTTCCTCTGGGCTTTGACGCACTTATGGAAGGGTACTTCAGGATACTGTGCGTGGGATATGGCGCCTACGCCGTTGCAAATGTGCTGACCCTGGTGCTCATGTATTTTACAGCTTATGAGGATGCCAAAAAGGCCAATATAGTTTTTGCAGTGACTACAACTGTCTGCTCATTGGGATCTGTTTTCCTGGAAGCAAAGTACTATGGCTTTGCCTTTGCTTTCGGAAGCATTGTTTACCTTATCTATGCCACAAGCAGACTTATGAAATATACAAAGAAACTTCCTTATCACATATTAAGTACACAGCCAATGTACGTAGAACCTAAGCGGGGACTTGGAACCAGGCTGTATATGAGGATCAAGAAATGAAGAAGGGCATTGGAGCAATCATTTTAATAGCGCTTTTACTTTTAATACTAATTGCAGGTAGTAAGCTGTATTCCGGCTATTCGGCACTGGAAGCCCAGAATGAAGCAGATTCTACCATAAGCGAAGTTGTGGTCAAAACAGATGTAAGTAATAAGCACCTTCGGGACAAAAATCTTTTGTATGACGACGGGAATGAAGTGGTGACCATGTACCTTACAGTACGACAGGGTAACGCCTCAGAAGGTACTAATCATACCTGGGAAGAGATCAATACCTATTCTGCCTACTACTATGACGAGAAGGGAATAGACAGATATAAGGTGGAAGCTCTTTTGCAGGTGGGAGATGAGAAGGGAATCCCTGCGGGAAACCTTGGTTATGGTGAGACTGTGCCCAACGCTATAGTTCAGATAAGAGGGCAGACATCAAGTAGGAATGATCAAAAGAACTATAAGATAGAACTTAAGGAAAACCAGGGAAGCTGGAAGGGACAGACCACAATCGCTCTAAATAAGCACATGACTGATGGCCTGAGATACCGTAATAAAATGGGCTTTGACCTCCTATCTGGGATTGATCAGCTCATGAGCCTTAGGACCAACTTTGTGCATCTGTATGTGAATGACCTTACAGATGGCTCTGATGACGGCTTTGAAGACTATGGATTATATACCCAGGTTGAGCAGCTCAATAAGACTGCCCTTAAGAATCATGGACTGGATAGGACAGGACATCTATACAAGATCAATTTCTTCGAGTTTTTCAGATATGAGGATGTTATTAAGTTAAATACAGACAGTGGCTATAACAGGACAGAATTTGAGAAGTATCTGGAGATAAAAGGAAATGAGGATCACGCAAAACTCATAGCTATGCTGGAAGATGTGAATAACTATGGAATGCCTATTGAAGATGTGATAGACAAGCACTTTGACATGGAAAACCTTGCTTACTGGATGGCATTTAATATTTTGACAGGAAATATTGATACCCAGAGCAGAAATACCTATCTGTACAGTCCTCAGAATCTTGATACCTGGTACTTATATAACTGGGATCTGGATGCATTTTTCAGAAGAACAGAAAATGAGATCGTGCAGAATCAGGATGCCGGCAGCTGGGACCAGGGTGTAAGTAACTATTGGGGAAATGTGCTATTTTGCAGATGCCTTAAATCCGAGAAGTTCAGGCAGGAACTGGATGCTGCAATATTAGACCTGAAATCATATCTTAGCTATGAGAGACTATCTTCAATGACTAAGGCCTATGAGCAGGTGGTAAAACCCTATCTTTATTCAGAACCGGATATCACATACGCACCTTT
>JAEEGL014735127.1_pt1 | contig 19839 bp, 17 predicted proteins | sample 9134231 | NCBI WGS metagenome assembly JAEEGL01 (sample SAMN16246548, study PRJNA631951) | gut metagenome | biome: gut microbiome; feature: rumen; material: fiber-attached | host: Bos | place: Iran: Karaj | collected 2018-10 | reverse complement strand
GTTGTTGAGAAGTTAGTTATTAATCCTGATAATGAACATCCATCCTATCACGGTAAAGAATAAACAAATATGAAGCGACTGTTATTCACAATCTCTATCGCTGTTATAGCTTCTTTGAACATTCTGGCCCAAGGCTATCGCAACCGAAGCTCTGTTTGCTGCAGGCCGTTATACTATTTGCTTCAATCTCTTGAAATATATCGAGGACATACAAAAGGACGGCGACAATACGAACGAAAACCATGAACTAATCATTTCCTGCAAACAACAATTGATGGAGGCATGGGCTAAATTCCAGGAAAATCCCCTTTTGGGAAAAACAGCATGATATGATAAAGGAATATACAAACGATGATGTCTATACATTCTTGGCAAAAGAATGCGGACAAAGGACAGACTTGTGGACAGAGTTCGGAGAGGGAATTCTTTCCCAAGTTGAAGATGTCGATTTCTGGGAGCGTCTGTCCGAACGACTTGACTGTTTCCGCATTTGCGAAGAATGTGGCAAGCCAATGATAGAAGGCTACGTTGTGAACGGATGCGATACATATTGCTCAGAAGAATGTCTGCATAAACACGTAAGCGAAGAGGAATACAAAGCACTCTATAATGATGGAAATGGAGACACATACTGGACTACTTGGTATGAGGATTCGATGATCATTGGGGACGGTTCTCAATGATCAAAATCTGCTCCAAATCTCATCCAATATATTGGAACTGACAAAACAGGGCATACTAAATCAGCAAGTACACAAAAAACTATACAAATGTTTCTCTACCAGAAGACCATAGACCGTTCTGCACTTAGGCAAGGATTTCAAATTCCTGTCGAATTTCATTCTGCCCTCCAAGCAATGCCGGGAGGAATGCCTGCTCATGGTGAAACACGAAGCATCAAGATTCTGATAGATGGTGTGGCGTACGATGCTTTTTTGAAGAATCAAGGATTCGACAGAGACAAGTACGAGGGCCATGCTGACGTAATCCAGATTAGATATAACGAGGGGTCACTTATAGCAAAACGTATGAGAGAAGTCTTTTGCTCCACTTGGAAATATGTGGAACGCATCAAGAACCTGCCGGAGAACATCAACCGCAAGTTCACCATACGCATACCAGAGGAACAACAGGAGTTTCTTGCCCTGAGCACAACGAGTTTGCCCAATGTTTTCGTAGCAGATTGCATCACAACTGAGATAAAGGCAGAGGTGAAAACTGAAATTAGTACGCTGTCAGAACTTGATTTTGAGACCTTTGAGCCTCGTGAGGACAAGAATGCAGCCATCAAGCAAGTGACTCGTCTGCAAAAGGTACGTCAACTTGACCGCTCAATAGGTGACTCTCTGAAACAGCTCTACGATTATCGCTGTCAGATGACAGGTAAGAGGGTAGGTGATAAATACGATGCTCTGGTGGTAGAGGCACACCATATCATCCCCTTTACTGAGAGTATTAACAATGACACCTCTAACATTATAGTCCTTTCACCCTCGTATCACCGTATCATCCATAAGACAAAACCAGAATGGGATAGCAAGAATCTATCATTCTCTTTTCCCAATGGTTTGGTAGAGAAAATTAAGATTAATATCCATTTGTGATCATTGGGGACGGTTCTCAATGATCAAATCAGCTCCATCGCCGCCACTTTGTCTTTATTTTCCAATCCCGATGCCCGCGCCAAAAGCCACTGCTATGTTCATGGCAGTTACCTTATCAATCCTAACCACATCCGCATAGGGATAAGATATTGCCTATGACTGTTATGGCTGTCGCACCTTATTCTATTCTGCTGCTATATGTTTCCTATGTCCATGGTAGAGCGCATATCAGAGATATGAGTAATTGGTGGTAGGATGTGTGGTTTCATTAGTAACTTGTTAAGATACATTTTTTGTAGATGGAAGAATTGTTAAGAGAAAGCGTTAGATAAAAAGGCTTTTATGACTTGCATAAACGTCAAATCAATTCGTTTTTTTTGATTTGACTGACTTTTTTTATTTTTTTCCACATTTTAGAAAAAAAAAGTATTATCTTTACACCGTCTATCTAACGTATGTGATCAAAAATAATTAACAAGAATTTGCCAATTCACCTTTTGTTTATCTTGATAAAAAAAACAAATATGAAAAAAAACAAATATATCCCTTTGGTAATTGCAATCATCTTTGGCTGTATTATGATACCATTTCTCACAGGAGGCGATGATGGTCGATATGTAGTCTCTTATGATGAAATAAATCCGGTAAAACCGTATAAGCCTTCCAAGATAAAACTATATGTTGAGAACTCTGGTAGTATGGATGGTTATATGTTTAACGGTTCTGAACTGAAAGACGCTGTCTATAGCTTCGTTAGCGGTTTACAAACACATTCTGATACGACAGAACTGTATTTTGTAAATACCGATGTTTACAACGTTAAGGCTCCATTGCACAATGTTATCTATTCCATGTCACCTGCTACATTTCACAGTTCTCCTGGTAACAAGGCAAATACAGACATAGCAGATATTTTCAGAATGGTTCTCTCACAACTGGAAGAGAATAGTGTTAGTATACTGGTTACGGATGCTATTTTAGATTTGCCTTCTGGGTCGACAGCATTCTTTCGTACAAAGCAGACGCAAATCAAATCCATATTTGAAAACTATTTGAAGGAAAATCCCAATTTTGCTATTGAGATTTTCCGAATGTCATCGCGTTTCAATGGTAAATACTATTACACAGGAGGTAGCGTTACTCTCACTGACCAGCAGCGTCCATATTTTATGTTTGTCTTAGGGGACAAACAGACATTAAGTTCAGCAAACGGTATAGTAGCAAAAAGTCAGATTCAGCACGGAGTTGAAGACTACTATGCATATTCTTCATATACTCAGGTTCCTTTTGTAGTTTTGAACAAAAAGAAAAAGGGACATAATGGACAGTTTGAAGTGCGTTTGCAACAAAGGGGTGTCCCTGTAATTGCAAAAGTAGACCTTCAATATACTCTTCATGATGAGGAGTTCCTTAGAGAGCCCAAATTATATACTATTGCATTCGGCGATGATAGCATTAAGATAAAAACCATAAATGAATTGCCAAAAGAGCCAGAATATACACACGCAATTACTTTTACTTTACCAGAAAACGCTGATGAAGGAAGTGTGAACATATATTTCTGTCCTCCACCTTACCCACTTTGGTTGGAAGAAGCTAACGACGATTTATCAGATGCTTCAGTAGCGACGACAATGAAAACAACGGGTATCAAATATATTGTTGAGGGCATTTCCGATGCTTTTGCGAGCACATGTGTAAACAATCCCGCACCATTTACAAACGGAGATAAGTTATTTACTCCTATTGACCAAGTCAACAAAAAACCTATTCCTGTACTTGCAGGATGGAAGTTCCGCTTGGACAAAAAAGCGAATTTTAACAAGTCAAATAAGGAGAAAAAATCTAAAAATAATAACAAAAAAAACAACTAAAATATGGACAAAGTCTACAATCTTATTTCGAGCCTATATGGTGACGAACTCCATGATTTTCTTCTTGGAGTCAATGGTATGAACGACACGAATCTCTTTAATGTCATGTTCGTTGTTCTTGTCATTATTTCCATGGGACTGATCCCTGGCTTTTATTATAAGCTATGGGATAGAGCCACATGGTCGTCCACTGGAAAATGGTTATTAATGCTGTTGCTTAATGCTGTCATTGTCTTCTTGGTCAATGTAATTTGGGTTCATTGCTTAGGAGATATGATGGTAGATGAAGAAGGAGAAGATCTAACCATTGGTCTCACTAATATTGTTGGATTTGGTTTTGCATCTGCAATCATCGCTACAGTCCTTTTCTTCTTTGCATCTTTGGGCTGGAAAACACAAAGTACAAATTGCCCAAGTACCCCATTCTAAATCTTAGATAACCATGTCAAAATTATATGTTTTTGCAATTGGTGGAACAGGTTCAAGAGTTCTTCGTTCCCTAACAATGCTTGCTGCTGCAGGTGTCGATATACAGGCAAATGAAATCGTACCCGTCATCATCGATCCGGACGTTTCTAATGCTGATTTAACTCGTACAGTTACCCTTATGAACCGATACACTGCGATTCGTAAGGGGATTGACTTTCATGAAAAAAACGAAACCAGTTTTTTCAGAACAGAAATCAACGAAGCTGTACAGAACTATACATTGCACATTAAAGACACAGAGGATAAACGTTTTGATCAGTTCATTGGATATTCTTCTTTATCTCCTGAAAACAAGGCTATGATGAGCATGTTGTTCTCTGAGAAGAATCTTTCTGCCCAGATGCAGGTTGGCTTTAAGGGAAACCCCAATATAGGAAGTGTAGTATTGAATCAAATTGTTTCTTCTCCTCAGTTTAAGGAGTTTGCAACTTCTTTTGCAGATGGAGACAAAATTTTCATTATTAGTTCAATATTTGGCGGCACGGGCGCAAGTGGATTCCCTCTGCTATTAAAAACGCTACGTGATCCTAAAGCTACATTTCCTAATCATAGCATCATTAATGCTGCCCAAATAGGAGCTGTAACCATTTTGCCATATTTTAAATTACAGCCATCTGATGAAAGCGAAATTGACTCTTCTACATTTATTTCCAAAGCTCGTTCAGCATTGGCCTATTACGAGACAAATGTGGTTGGTAATCAATCCATAAATGCGTTATACTATCTTGCTGATGATGGTAATATTTATGAGAACATTGATGGTGGCAGCTCACAACAAAACCCAGCTCATATAATTGAACTTGTCGCAGCAACTGCGGCCATCAATTTCATGAATACAGATTATACAGATAGACATATGAATCTCGAATTCGGCATACGAGACGTCAATGATTATGACGGAGTGACTTTCGGCACATTCCATCCCGAAACTGAGAGTTTACTTATGAAACCTTTGACCCAATTGACAATGATGGCGAATTGTCTTCAGATAGGTAGTTCACAATACAATTTTGTAACTTCTGGAAATCTGGTTGCTAACGAGATAATATGTGCAAAAGAGAGATTTTACAACACACCCTATTTTACTGAACTAAGGGTTTTCTTAAATACTTATAAAGAATGGCTCCAGGAGTTGAGCAATAATAAACGCTCCTTGAACCTGTTTAATTTGGGGTGTGGTGACAAGCCGTTTGAGTTAGTGACAGACCGCAAACCTCAACAAGGCGGCTTCCTCGGATTAGGCAAAAAAGATTATGAAGCATTCTATGATGCTCTTAACAGAGCCGCACAAAAGGTTCGTGGAGACAAAGCATCAAGTTTGTTTATAGAAACATACTCGCGTGCGACAAAGAAAATGGCAGAAGATAAACTTAAAATGTAATTGTTATGTCAAAGATATTTAGACTGGGCGAAGGCTCAAATACATATACAGACTGGAACGAGTCTCCTTCGTTTCCATACAACAGTAATAATCGTAAGAAGATTTTAGATCCCGATGGAGCGACAGCTAAGAAGGAAATAACATCTATACCTTCTCCCTTTGCTCGTATAGATTTGGTTAAAAATGCTTTTCGAGAGGTTTGTGAATGCAACGATCTTGATGGACATACTATTTTCCACAAGATGGTTTCAGATGCGTTTGACATAGGTGAAATCTTATTCAACATCGACCGTTTCGGTGACAAGGTTGAAATAATAACATGGAATCCAAGCAACTGCATTAATGAAATGATTGCATCCTCAGTGGAAGGGCATAAGTATTTGGGGGATGCGCTTAATAAATATTTAGAGTCCGATGCCAAAGCATACAACTTTGCATCAATGCAGAATATCTATATCCTCAACTACAAGAAAGGCAAAAAAGAGTTGAATATTATAGGTGCTACCTCGCCCGCAACACTGTTCTTTTCAAATGCCAATGATTTAAGCTATCTTTCAGATGAATTGTCCTTTGAAAAAGACAAGCCTTTTGATTCTGATTATAATCCACTCTATAAGCGTGATGCTCAGTATGTAAAAGCATTGTTCTTTTTCAGGAAAAATTTCCCTAATTTTGCATCTGTTTTTCCTGAATTGGACGATTATTTTGAATTTACATTCCAAAACCTGACGGCTGAGCTTCGTGATGAAATTCGAAATATGAATGCTAATGATGCTGGTAATTTTGGGATAATCTCCGTTAACCAAGGGACTCAAAACGACATTGTCGAGGTTCTTGGTCACACTTTGTACAAATTAAATGGCACTACTTCTATTGAGCATTCTGATTTCTTGATAGACTCTACCAAGTGTGATGATCAGATTTTGGTTTTGCCAATTGATAGAGGTAATACCTATAGCGAGTTGGTGTACGTAACCGAAAAGTGGGGTGACCAGAAATGTGCGCAGGCTTATGATGAACGGGAGATTGCAGACCGAACGCTTCCTTCACGTGGCGACAAGCAGCCATATCTCACAATCAGCGACTTTTTAGAGCCCCAAATAATTCGCGTACCATACCTATTGAATGAGGAGGAATTCTATACAGCACATCATCGCAACAATGGTGAAGAAGCCACTTTTCTTCTGCCACTAAAGCCCTTATTCTTTAAATATTTCAGCGTTGATGACATCATAAACAATCAGATGATAAGTATCTCAACTATCTCAAAATCATCAGCAGATGTAACGCTACGTATTCCTATTCGCAGCAAGAAACAACGCAAGTACGTGGAGTACAAGCGTTCCTACTATGACTCTGGTGCAGACCCCGATGAGATAAATAACAAGGGTACTGTCTGTGAAATGAAAATTTCCGGCTTTGTAATGCCTAATGTTCGCTTTATGCGTCCTGAAGAAGCGATTTATAAAGTAGGACTGGTTATGCTAAGCTCTAACCGCTTTAAGCTAAGTTTTTTCAATGACGATCAAATTATACCGGGCATCAACCCATCTGTAAGACAGGGTGAAAGTGAGCTCGCAAAGAACGCTGTTTATACAATCGCCAAAAGCAACTTTGATTTCATACGTGTATCTGCAAACACTTCGGTTCACAGCATTATCATTCCAAAGTTTAAGACTCAGACCATAAACAACGAATTTAAGTTCGCCGTGGATCTTGGTACTTCAAACACTCACATCGAGGTTGCCAAGAACAATCGCGAGTCAGAGGCTTATGGCTACCTCAAGTCACCTGTTAGCAGGTTCTTTGTTCAAACATTCGATGACCATGGAGGTCCTAAGAATCTACAGATAGAGAACAACATTATGGAAAAAGACATATTACCATCTAAGGTTGGTAATGGTTCTGATTTCCGTTTCCCGACTCGTACCATCTTGTCATGTGCAAAGAACATCGATTGGTCTGCTAATTTGAACTGCTTTGAAATGCATAACATACCCCTTACATATGGTAAGCGCGTTGAATTGTCATATAACGATTATCATTATGACATTAAATGGGGCACAGAGGATAAAGACAAAGCTATGCTTCGCTGCTATATAGACGATATGCTATTTATGCTTCGTACCAAAGTCGTGGCTGAAGGTGGAGATCTTGCGAAGACAAAATTGACATGGTTCTTCCCGATAAGTATGCCAGGAGGAAGGAAGCAGAAACTTGCTAAAATTTGGAACGAGAAGTTTGCAGAATACTTCCCAGGTTCTACAAATGGCATTGAGTCTATGTCAGAATCTTATGCCCCTGTTTTACATTATCGTGAAGAATATTCGACAGTATCAAATCTCGTTAATATTGATATTGGTGGTGGTACTACGGACGTGGCATATTTCGTAGATAAAGAATTGTCGTTTGTTACTTCTTTCAAGTTTGCAGCTAATGACATCTTCCAGGATGCCTATGCAAAAGATACTGTTCACAATGGCATTGTTGATGCCTATAAGGATAAGATTAAAGCTGTATTGGAATCAAATTCTACTGATTCTGCAGTTCGAGATGTACTGGCAATCTTTGATTCTGACAACAACCGCCACCCTGCCAACATGGCATCCTTCTTGTTCTCATTACGCGACAATCAGAATTTGAAGAATGTGAATAAAAATATGATTGATTTCAATGAGCTACTTCAAGATGATGAGCAGTTCAAAATCGTATTCGTGATTTTCTATACTGCTATTATTTATCATATAGCCCAAATTGTCAAGTTGCAGCAATTACCTTTGCCTCGCCACATTTCTTTAAGTGGTAATGGTAGTAAGGTTATTAAGATAATCTCAACTGATACAGCAATCTTGTCTTCTTATACAAAGAAGATTTTCGAAACTGTTACAGGTCAGAGCTTCGGCAGTAATCGCCTCGACATACTTGGTCTTGATAAAGAAGGGTCTAAGGAATCGACATGTAAAGGTGGCATCTTAGGTTCAGAGCCCGAAGGCAATCTGGAGAAGCAGGTGATTCTCAAGTCTACGGGTAATGAGCTGATGACCAATGTTGTGTTTAGTTCTGTTGACGAAACTTACAAGAAAACTGTGGAGCAAAGTGCACAGAAGTTCTTTGAGTTCTTCTTCTCTCTTTGTCCTAAGTTTAACATGAAGGACAACTTTGGCATTACTAACAACAGCATCAGCATCGCTAAGCAGTATTGTAATCAAGACCTTGCTACATTCATCAATCGTGGCCTTGACATACAACGTAAGGACTACGAGGATTCTGATCCGCTTCGAGAAACACTGTTCTTCTATCCATTGAAGGGATTTTTAAGCAATCTTATTAACAACTTATCTGAATAATTATGAACTTTATACAAGAATATTATTTGCCGATTTTTGGTATATTATTATTCCTGATAGTCATAGAAGGACTGATAATATATTTACAATATAAGGAAAAGAGAAAAAGGAGACGCAAAGGTAAATCATCTAATACTGTTTCCAAAGAGAAGTATAATGATATTATGGTAAAATTAAAAGCTTCTCGTGATGATGTTGTTCAACTTAAATCAAGATGTGGTAAAGTCGAAAAAGAGTACAAGGACTTATATATCAAATATTCACAGATTGATGAGAAGCATGATAAAGCATGTTTAGATATTAATAAATATAGACAAACTATAGATGAGTTGAAAGAGACTATAAAAGAACTCGAACAAAAGATAAGAGACTTGACTCGAGACAAAGAAGGTCCAAACAAGATGCCAGGAAACGAACCAGCACCTAATGTCACAGAAACAATGACAATGGTTGATCCGGCTTCTACCGTTCCTGAATCGGAGCAAAAAGAAGAACCTGAAAATAATGATTCTTCGACCTCTTCTACGCCCTCCGCCCAAGATGTTGCTTCAGATGAAATTGAACAAAAGGAAAACGAACCTAAGGAAGATCCTAAACCTGAACCTTCCGTGGAAGAAACGAATACTGACCTTACAAAGGATAAACCAAAGGTTGGATCTCCCAAGGAAAAAACAATGTATGCATCATTTCCTCGTTCTGCTGGCAGTAGCATCTACTTTTCTGACTTGTCTGTAAATCTGTTAGATGACTCACATTTTGAACTCACAATTTCTATTGCTTCTGGCAAGGCAACTTTTAAGCCACTAAACTTTATGAAGATTCGCAACTATGACCCAGCAATGGCTGCAATGAGAACCGAAGGCGTAAAGCCTAATGTAGCTTCAACTGTTATAGGAATAGAACCAGGAAAGGCTCACATAGAAGGTAAAGATTGGATTATTGATAACTTAGCAATAATAAAATTAGCGTAAGATGGAATTGACATTTCCGATGATCGCCTCCATAGTAGTAGTACTAGTGGTGGTGGTATTTCAGGGCTATAAATTTTATCAAAATCGTAAAAGGATAAATTTGTTTAGTAAGATTTTTGCTGGGCAGGATTATGATTTAGATAAAGATGAAAACAACCTAGTTGTTGGAATTACAGGTTCTGGCAATGAGATTTTTGATGACATTAAGAGCTCTATAAACGGCTACTTAGGAGGTACACAAGGAACAGAAGTGGATTTCCAACTTTTGAAGGATTCTGTTGACCGTCACTGTGATATGATTGAGGATGAAATCAACTCGCAGATGCCCTTACCTTTGTACTTCGGACTTGCAGGTACCATGACAGGTGCCATCATTGGCCTGTTTGCATTGGTGTTTGGTGGCTCTATCCATAAGCTTATGTCAGGAGAATCCATTTCAACTGCCACTGGTGCAGCAAACAATATCAACGATTTACTATGGGGTGTAGCTATCGCCATGGTTGCTAGTGCAATAGGCATCATTTTAACCTCTTGGAACACTATCTATTTCAAGGATAAGAAGTTACAAGAAGAAACAGAGAAGAACAAATTCCTTGCATGGATGCAGTCTCGTGTGTTGTCTGCTGTACCTTCTGGCGTTTCTCAACAAATGAAAGCGTTAGTAAGTCAGTTGGCTACATTTAACAGGAACTTCAGAACTAATACAGATGCAATTAACACTACCCTCAAGAGGGCAAAGGAAGTTTATCAGTCACAAGCTAATGTCATTGAAGAATACAAGGCAATAGACCTTGAGGGAATAGCAACTGGTGTAAGTAGCATCATGCGCAGATTGAGAAGTAGTACTGAGAGCCTGGATAACTTTACTCAATATCTCGACGCTGTGCATAGCTATTATGAGGAAATGCAGGTGTTTGTAGAAAAGTTGGATAGAGAAACCGAAAGAATCGGAATTCTTCAAGATATCCAGAGATTCTTCCAATCTCACAAAGCGGTTATTGCTGAGGAAACATCAGAAGCCCACAAGAACATACAAGATTCAATAAAAGCGGTACAGGCATCTACCGAACAGCAGGTTAGTGAGACTTACATTGCACTCACTGAACAATCTCAGAAACTCAAAGATGCTGTTGATGAAAATAATAGGCAGTTTACATTGCTCTGTCAGGATATGCGTACAAAATTCCAGGAACAGATGAGAGAAATGCCTGCTGTAGCTCAAAACTTGAAGAAGCTTGAGGAGATACCAGGTAAATTAGAAGCTGCTGTAGCTCAAATAACTAAGTCTCAGGAGCATCTGGCTGCCAATTTCCTAACAGCATCACAAAAAATCGTAAATGCAGCTAACAAAGGCACTTCCCAACAGCCAAATGTCGTTACGCAAGTAGCACCGGTAGTTTCACCCGTACAAATTCCGTCAAGTATAAAGTGGACAGTAATTGTAGGAATAATATTGATAACACTAGCAACGATTGGCAATACAGCTTATAATATTTGGAAAGGAGAAACGACACCAGTTACTTCTACTCAAACAGAAGAAATTATAATTGATAGTATTGCAACGGCATTACCTATTGAAGTTGCTGATACAACTAATATTCAGAATCCGTAATACCCTCATATAATAAATGAAGAAGGGCAAAGAATCTTTTTTTTGGACCAGCTATTCCGACCTGATGACAAGTCTTTTTATCATCATGTTGGTGTTATTTGTACTTGTTATCGTTCTCCTTCACAAACGAATGGAGGCTACTATCAATGAACTTGAAAACATTAAAAGGGTTGAAGCATCAACACAAGATCTGGAAGGGAAATATTTCTCATATAACAAGGAATACGAAAAGTTCATTCTTAATATTGATTGTCATTTTCCTGTTCGACAATACGATATTAACCTTCTTGATGAAAATACGCGAGCCAAGTTAATGGATGCCGGTCAACAAGTGAAAGACTTTCTTAACCGTCATTCTGAGAATCAATATCTCGTAATTGTTGAAGGTCAAGCTTCTGCTAATTCTGAATCTTGGACTGAATTCAATTATGACCTCTCCTTTCAGCGAGCACTGAGTCTTGTCAAGTTCTGGGCAACAAACCCAAAGGTCAAATTCTCGGACAAGAACTGTGAACTCCAGATTGCAGGTAGTGGCGATGGACGATTGAGTGCCAAGACTATGCGTGATCCTGTGAATGAAAAGAATCAGCGATTCCTTATCTACATTATTCCCAAAAACATCATCAAGAAAGGTCTTGAGCAATGAAAGCGATTCGTATTGTTTACATATTATTAATGCTTCTTCTCGTGTGTTCTTGTAGTCGAGAAGAGTCTATTATATCTGACTATAGAAGTCTGGCAAAAGAACTTAAAACAAATTCATCTAATTACACAGCTGAAGATTGGGACAATGTGGTTAGAAGGTATAAAAAGCTGGAGAACAAAGCCTCCCATTGTAAATTTTCTCCAAAAGAGAAAAAGGAACTAAACAGACTGCGTGGTCAGTGTGCTGCGTATATGCTGAAATCAATAACCAAACAAGCCAAAGTGCAAATGGAGGATGCCATGGAGCAATTCTCTGATATGGCAGAGGGTTTCAATGAAGCACTGGGTGAAGAAGGCATTGATGGTTTGTTTAACGACGAGGACGAATAAGTAGTATGAAAAAACAGACAAAAAAGGATCTGACATTTGTTGTTAAGATAATCTTGGTTGTTATCTTACTATCTTGTCTCTTGCCTTTACCATATGGGGCTTTTGAGCTGATTAGATTTGCCTCACTAATAGGTTTTGGGTATCTTGCATACAAATACTACAAATCCCACGATGAAGGTAAAGCTTTGGTCTTTGGGGCTCTTGCTTTACTTATACAACCGTTCTTCAAACTGTCTTTAGGACGAGGTATGTGGAACATTGTTGATGTTGCGATAGTAATATTTATAATATACTTGTTGGTTAAAAAGAAATAAGTGATACGGAGGGTAATCATAATAATTACATCACTCTTCATACTCCAAATGTCATTATGGGCACATGAATCGTGGCAACAACATGCCGATGACATGTATATGGTTTTTGGATTTGAGAGGAACGAAGAGCTTACAAATTGGATGGAATTTGTGAGCTCTGTTCTTATCGACAATTACAATACTGAGTATGCATTCTCTAGTGACGGGCAACCTTTTGATTTCTATGCCTACTTGCAGGAAAAATATCCAGATTTTCAGTGTAAACATAGGTTGTTGTTCCATTGGGGGTACAATTCAAGACCTTGGAGTCCCTATCTTCAAGAAAAGGTAAACTATTATGGGTGGTCTGAAGAAATGATTCAAGAATTCCAGGCAGATCTTATTGCAGAACAAAAAAGAAGAAATGGATTCGCCAACGAATACACCGAAAATGTTTTTGGGTTTGCTCATGGTGGAAAGGAAGCACGTTTTGCAAGAGTGCTTATATCTATTGCCTATGATGTACATATCTTAGGTGATTATGAGCCTGATAATATAGATTTAGATGGATTGCAGGACATTGGATCAGTTGTTGGTGATATAATGAACAATCTAAGCGCTCTTGACAATCAACAAAGTTCCACATTACGTAAACAGTTAAGGAAAGTCTCTCAAGACCCAAAGTATGAAATTCAGGACAAGGCAACAGTCTTGTTAAACCTATTAAAAGACAATTTCAGTATTCTTTTGCAAAATGCTGATGATGGGAAAATAGCATCTCATTTGAAAGAAAGGGGATTTCGATTCACAGATTCTGACAACCAAGAGGCTCGATTTGATAAATCAAAACCCGAAATCGAACAAAAGAGTATAAGTAAAAAAGAGAAGCGGACACGTTCGCGAAATAGCGGAGGTTTTGGCATTATCATCTTCTGTTCTTTGGCTGCTTTAGGCTTACTATTGATACTTCTTTTCAAAAAACATAAATAAAATTCTCAGTTAAAACGATATGAAACTTAGTGACATCTACATATATGCATTAAAAGAACTCAAAGAGTTCGATGAAGAAGCAATTGAGAAGGCTATTTTATTGGCTAAAAGCGATGTGGTCGAAACAGTTGAGGAGTTTATCGATTTCATCAATTTTAATATTGAAGATAGAAAATTCCCCAAAATAACTCGCCCAATCGATGTTCGTATCATAAAAAAGGCTGTAGATAAATCAAAAAAGAAGAGAGGATATATAGTTCATTATGTTAGCATCACAGATGGCAACTACCCTGATAAGATATTGCAATCAAATATTGGCATTAACTCTCCTTTATGGTACAAGGGGAGCCTAGAGAATATAGAACACAAAACCATAATGATTACAGGATCTTCTACTATAAACAGTAATGCAAAGTTTGCTTCAAAATATTTTGGTAAATTGTTTGCAGCCAATGGATATAATATATTGTCATCTTTCTCTGAAGGTTGTGAGCAAAGCTCAATCTTAGGTTGTATCGAAACTTCAGGTATGAGTACATTCTTCTTGCCTCATAGTATAGAGCATTTATCGGCCAAAGAAAAGAAAGTAATACAAAGCGAACTGAAAACTGGGCGTAGCACTCTTATCTCAGCTTGTAACTTGTTACAGGCTGATAGGGATTCAATTTTTGATACATACCGGTATATTACGGCAATTTCAGACTGTCTAATAGTTCCTCAATTGTCTTCTAATGATAATGTTATCTTTCTCGTGCGGAATTTTTTGGCAGCAAACAAACCTGTCTTTTTAATTAAATATAAAACAGGGGATGGTACCGAATACGACTGTGCCAATATTCTAACGCCATTAGGAGTTAAATATCTCTCATACAATACCGCACTAAAGCAAATAATTGACGTTATTGGGGAATCCGAAAAACAAATATATTAGAAAGAATTATTATGGGGCCTTTTATAATAATTGGTTTACTTATTTATCTTTTTCTAATTGTAATTTCTGTATTTGTATATCCATTCTTATGTGCAATTATCGCCACTGCATGCAGAAGATTACACGGGATAGAGATTGGTATCCTTTTGATTTTAACTATTGCATTATATTTACATGCATGTACAACCCTTGAACACTCTTTGGATGATTGGTGTTACTCTGTATATGCAGGTATTGTACTAACACCGATTGTCCTTTTCATTTGCACAGGACTAGAAGAATCAAGCAAATGGCAAGACAGTGAAGAGAAAGTTCTACACTGCAAAATGACTACTCCAATACTTACCTTTTTAACATCATTATTGTTTACAATAGAAGGAATGTTGCGTATGGTTGACTCATATAGCCTTCACAGGATACTGAATTATGGATGGAGGTCTCAAGACGTAGATAGTTATAGGTTCTATCATGAAGAATTCCAATATGCTGGTAGTTTGTTGTTCTTCGTTTCATTATTCAACACTTTGATAATTGGATTTAGTCTATTCAGCAATTATAAAAACAATCAGCGTGAACATGCTTTAGAAGCAAAAAAGAAATCTCGCATTAAAAAAGAGGTAAATGAGGTCACTCATAATCTAAAAGCGGAGTCTGATTTTTTGATGTCATTTGAATCCCAACAAATAGAAGAAGCCATTCTTTATTATAATACTTTTTGCGAAAAAATTATCTCAGCTTTAGAATCCAGTGACGAAAAAGAAAAATTTTCGTTCCAATATACGTTTTTCAACAACTTAAACACTACCTATAAAGTGTTATTGCTTTCAAATAGAAGTATTAGCTATTATTTCTATCCAATGGGCATTGTATTTAAGAATCTTAAAGATTCATATTATTATATACCAAATGGAAATGCTACCGTTAGTTTAGAAACGGTGACCATAAATAAAAAAAATGCTCTCCCGTATGATGTTCAACCAATTCATCAGTTCTGGCAGCACTCTTGTCGTGACGGAAGTCCTGATTTGAGATATAAATATAATCCCAAGACTTATGTCTATGAGTATGGCATCTTGAGAGTTGCCGAATTGATTCTTCATGTCTTTCACATAAATACGGCCAAAGATGTGGTGAGCGCATATAACAAAATGTATTCTCATATATCCCAGTTAATACAGCAAAAGCATCATGAAAAGATGAATGCTTTATCAGAAAAAAAGGTCCACGCCTCTATCATTATGCCCGACAAAAAGGAATACATCACAAAAGCCAAACAGCCCAAAGATAATATAAAGGCAAAACTGCATATCGGAATTGAAAATCCAAGGAATTTAGAAGAGTGCTTTAGCATTATGATTCTTATCCATGGTATGGATATTTTAAAAAATAAAGAGCTAGTTACTATTATTTCATCCTATAGAGATGTAGATGTATCAGAATACAAAGATGTCTTGGATGTAATGGTGTGTGACAATTTCCTTTATCAGTTTATTGATCCGAGAAAACAAAATGATTTTGCGTTATACAATTTATCTTGTTCTTTTGCTCGCCAGAAAAAATTGAATGCCCAAAGAGTTTTGTTTATAACACAAACATTAGTGACAGCTATAAAAAAGAATAAACAATAGTAACAAATTTTTACTGTGCTATGAATATAACATTTTTGCAACATTCCAAAATAAAAGGGGACGAAACCCTAATTACTTCCCCGGGATTTTGTATATTTGCAACAATTATACTTCAATTAATATCAAAATCCATGGGCAAAGAGAGTAATCATTTTGGGATGTCGGTTTTCGGAGACTTCATTAAATTGTTAAAGAGACATACAATTTAAACCCATAGAATTGATGCAGATGACATCTTTGCGTATAGGAAGTGATAATTTGGACGACAAAAATATGATGATAAATGTTTGGCAGCATCATGAAATCTCGTTGTTTCTGTCAATTATACAATGAATCGTGAACTATTTCTTCGATTAGTTGAAGAATATTGTATCTTTAAATAATTACGCCTAAAGCACAATGGAAGATAGATACTGGTTTTTTGACAAAAAGACACATGAGTGGGTGGATGAATTCGGTGCTCGTTATTCTGAAGATAAAAAGACGATAATAAGTTGTCCCAAAGATTTTGAGGGCCGTTTTATTATACCCAATTCCGTCAACACTATTGGAGATTTTACTTTTCATAATTGTTCTGATTTAGAAGATATAGAAATTCCCAACTCCGTCACCGATATTGGAGATTGGGCTTTTAAAAGTTGTTCCAGTATAAAAGAAATAAACATTCCTAATTCCGTAACAAGTATTAGGGATAGTGCTTTTGCAGATTGTTCCAACATAAAAGAAATAGTCATTCCCAATTCAGTCACATGTATTGGAGAAAGATCTTTCTATGGTTGTTCAAGTTTTAATAAAATCAGCATTCCCAATTCAGTCACAAGTATTGGAGATTATGCTTTCAGTGGTTGTTTTAGTCTTGAGGATATTAAAATATCCAATTCCTTAAAAAGTATTGGAAAAGGTGCTTTCGCTGGCTGTTTAAGAATTAAAAATTTCCCAATTCCCAACACTGTAAGGAGTATTGGTGAAGAAGCTTTCTGGGGTTGTGCAAAACTGATGGCAATAAAGATTCCCAACACTGTAGAAAGTATTGGAAAGAATACTTTCTCTAATTGTTCAAGTCTTGAGATAATTGATCTTCCTGACTCTTTGAAGAGTATTGGAGAAAGAGCTTTGTATAGTTGTTCAAGCCTTGTATCAATTAAGATTCCCGATTCAGTAAAGTTTGTTGGAGAAGAAGCTTTCTCTGGTTGTTCTAAGCTTATGAATATTGACATCTCTAAATCTCTATCAAGAATTGAACGCAAAACTTTCACGGCTTGCTATATGCTTCAAGAAATAGAAATTCCTAACTCTATAACTAGTTTTAGAGATGGAGCTTTTGCGGGTTGTCTTAATCTTGAAAAAGTAAATATTCCTAATTCCGTAAAAAGTATTGGATATGGTACATTTTTGGGATGCTTTAACCTCCGCAAAATATCAATCCCTAATTCTGTTAAAGAAATTGGTGAAAGATCCTTTTGGGGCTGTCCTATTAAAGAAGTTCGTCTTCCTCCTACAACCGAATATTACCAAGACTCTTTTGACGAAGTGACCAAAGTCATTAAGGCAAAGGTGTTTATCTCTTATTCCTGGGAAGATATTGACCACAAGACTTGGGTTAGGAAACTCTCTGAAGATTTATTAAAAAATGGTGTGTATGTAATTCTGGACCAATGGGAACTAGGAGCAGGTAAACCCATCCCTGATTTTATAGATAAATCTATAACCGAGGCTGAAAGAATTATTTTAATCATGACTCCCGACTATAAAATAAAGTCAGAGAAAAAAGGAGGAGGTGTTCGATATGAGTATTCGATTATCAAAAATGAACTATTTACTAATTTTGCAAGTGATAAATTTATCCCTATTTTAAGAACTGGAACAAAGGAAATCTCATGCCCTAGAGGGTTCGAAAATAGGTTGTATTTAGATTTTACAAATGATGAATCCTATGATAACAGTCTTGGACTTCTACTTCGTGAAATCTACAAGGTTGATAGTCTATAAAAACATTCAAACTATGGAACAAACAACAAAAAAACCAAAAGTCTTCATCTCTTATTCATGGGACAATCAAATCCATGTTGATTGGGTCACGGGGTTGGCTTCTGATTTGAGAAAGAATGGAGTAGATGTCATTCTTGACAAATGGGAAAACAGACCTGGTGATGATATTCCGCACTTTATGGATACGTCAGTGAGAGAATCAGATAGAGTTCTTTGCATCCTTACCCCCAAATACAAAAATAAAGCAAACAATTTGAAGGGTGGTGTCGGTTATGAATTTCGCGATATGACAGCTGAGATATTTGCTAATATTCCAACCAACAGATTCATACCTGTATTAAGAAAAGGATCGTTTGAAAAATCTATACCTACAGCCTTATCAGGTAGAGTAACTATAGATATGAGAAAAAAAGAAGATTATGAAAAAGGACTTGAAATAATTCTACGAGAATTATTCGATACCCCCCCATATCCAAAACCGCCACTTGGAGAAGCACCAGATTTCAAATTAAAAATTTGAGTGTATTTCAAAAATATCGACACAACAAGATCAACAAGAACCGATGATCCTTTGGCTGGAAAGATGAATGTGAAAAGGAATTCGATAGAGTCGGGGAAGATGAGACTTTGGACGATACAAGGAATCGAGATTTATAAACAAATTAAAAGTAATGGCTATGCTTATTGTTCCAACCCGAGTTGGGGCGATGAGCCATGCTTTATGTATGCATATAGATGGATGGCTCAACAAATGCGACAACGTATAGGTGAACCACCTATTAAAGAAATAGAATACCCAATATGGGCATGGTATCAGTATGATTCATCAAAGAAAAGAAAACCTCCACGTTCCACAGTGAACGTCCCAGAAGGTTTATCTGCATATATGGAAATAGAGATGCCGGACAATGATGTTTTGTTATCTGATTTTGATTCTTGGAGCAGCGTATTAAATCAAGGCCCAATAGACGATTGGAAAAGAATATATAAAACGATAGACGCCTTGGAAAAAGAAGAGGGGCGGTATTTGCAATACGAAGATTATCCACTAAATCTACGCGATAGAATTGAGAAGTCTTGGGAAACAATTTTCGATTTGAATCGTAGAGATGATATTGTTGGAAAGAAACATAAACGGAATCGTAGTATACAAGCCACATTCTGGATTTTGAAGAAAGAACATATCGTGTCCGTGGAGTGCCTAAAACGAGAAGATGATTTAATTAGAACCTTTCCTTCCCCTCTCAAAAGAGGCGATGAAATATAGTTTTATGTTTTTTTTGTATACCTTTGCAGCGGATAATTTCAACTCAATAGCTATTAGTAAGGATGACAGAAGAAAAAAGCAAGGTATTTAGGCATGTGTTGCCGTTGCAGATTCGGTTCAATGATGTCGACAAGTTTGGCCATGTGAACAATACGGTCTATTTCCAGTTCTACGACACTTCAAAGACTGATTATTTTGCCCATGTCTGTAAGGATGTGGACTGGGAGCGCGTGGCCATCGTCGTGGTGAAAATTGAGGCTGAGTTCTTGGGGCAGGTCAAGGCCGGTTGCAACATAGCAGGTCGCACACGTGTCACAAGGATTGGACGCACAAGTTTCGAACTTGAACAGGAGGTGTTCGATACCGGCACAGATGAGGTGAAAAGCCGTTGCCGCTCTGTCATGGTGCTTTATGACCTTGTCGCGCTG
>JAEEGL017280909.1_pt1 | contig 19840 bp, 19 predicted proteins | sample 9134231 | NCBI WGS metagenome assembly JAEEGL01 (sample SAMN16246548, study PRJNA631951) | gut metagenome | biome: gut microbiome; feature: rumen; material: fiber-attached | host: Bos | place: Iran: Karaj | collected 2018-10 | reverse complement strand
GCTCTTTCTATTGTCGGCAGCGAGTCATGCGCCGGGGTTCCCGCATCTGAGTCATTACCGGGTTTCGGGGAGGATGAGGATGAGATCACCTGCACGGGCAGCATGCGCGATGTGTCCGAGGGCGAGACTCTCGAATGTACGGGGGAGGAATCGGTACATCCGGTGTACGGCCTTCAGTTCAGGGTCGCTTCCTTTAAGGTGATACCCCCGGATGATATCGAGGGCATCATAAGATATCTGGGCAGCGGGGCAGTAAAGGGCGTCGGAGAGGTCATGGCCCGCCGCATCGTAAAAAAGTTCGGAATGGATTCATTGCGGGTCATAGAGGAGGAGCCCGAAAAGCTTTCCGCCATCGAGGGCATAGGGCCGAAAAAGGCCAGGGCCATAGGCGTGCAGGTGGCGGAGAAGAGAGCCCTCAGGGAATCCGTCATGCTACTTCAGAAATTCGGGATAAGCGGCAAGACCGCGTCCAAGCTCATGGATCACTACGGCGAAGAACTCAGAAACGTTCTGATGACCGATCCCTGGCGGATGGCCGGGGAAGTGGAGGGCATAGGCTTCAGGACCGCCGATTCCCTGGCTGTCAGGTCCGGAGTGAGGATGGATTCGGTTTCCAGACTCAGGAGCGGGCTTTTATTTGTGCTTACGGAATCTCTCATGTCGGGACACTGTCTGATGTTGAGAGACCGGCTTTTGGACAGGGCGCTGGAGCTTCTGGCCGAGGGACAGGATGGTCTCATAGACATGGAGATGCTGTCACGGGCCCTGGATGACCTGACAATAGACGGGAGGATCATCTTGAAGGGCACGGGGACGGACGCCCGGGTTTGGCTCAGATATGTATGGATGGCTGAGCAGGAGTGCGCTGCCGGGCTCCGGAAACTCAGCGGCTCCGCGGACAGTCTCACTCTTCCCGAAGCCTTTGACGATAAGGATATGGAAAGGCTCGATGAAGAGCAGAGAAAAGCCGTGAAGAGCGTGCTTGAAAAGGGGGTCACCGTGATCACCGGAGGCCCCGGGACAGGGAAGACTACCGTGATCAGGACAGTGATAAGCGCGCTGAATTTCATGGGCCTTAAGACAAGCCTCGCCGCCCCCACGGGGAGGGCGGCCAAACGCATGGAGCAGGCCTCCGGCGTGCAGGCGTCCACGATACACAGGCTTTTGGAAGTGCAGGCCGACGGAAAAGAAGACGATCTGAGGGAGTCCCTTCCAAGATTCATGAGGAACGCCGAGAACCCTCTGGAAGCCAACTGCGTCATAGTGGACGAGGCGGGGATGATAGACATCTTCCTCTTCAGGGACCTCCTGAGAGCCATATCCCCGGGAACGAGACTGGTCATCTGCGGGGACCGGGATCAGCTGCCGAGCGTGGGACCGGGCCAGGTGCTGAGGGATATCATCTCCTCCGGCGCCGTGCCGGTAATTTCCCTTACGAACATCCACCGGCAGGGCGAGGGCAGCGGCATAGTGAAGGCGGCCTTCAACATAAATAAGGGCCTCATGCCCGATCTTACAAATAAGGGCAGGGACTTCTTCTTCCTTCCAAGGGATGATTACCGGGCGATCTACAAGCACATGGTGCTTATGATCACCGAGAAGCTGCCTCCCTACCTGGGAGTGAGACCCTCGGATATCCAGGTCCTGACCCCCATGAAAAAGGGGACCTTCGGATCGAAGGAGCTGTCTGCCATGCTCCAGAAGATACTGAATCCCCCCTCCCGGGGAAAGGCCGAGCTGAAACGGGAGGAGGATGTGCTCCGGGTGGGAGACCGGGTGATGCAGACCAGGAATGATTATTCTCTTGAATGGAACGTATACGGGAAATACGGCGTGGTGATAGACCGCGGAACGGGAATATTCAACGGGGATACGGGGATCATTTCCGATATCGACCTGAAGGAGGGACGGGTCACGGTGGTCTTTGAAGAAGGCGGTGCTCCGGGGAGAGTCGTGGACTACGATACGAGTGAACTTAAGGATCTTGAACTGTCCTACGCCATGACCGTGCATAAGTCCCAGGGAAGCGAATATCCGGCGGTGATCATGCCGGTCATGCCGGGACCTGCCCCGCTCATGAGCAGGAATCTCCTGTACACCGCAGTCACCAGAGCGGAGAGGATGGTGGTGCTCATGGGGGACGTGAACACTCTGCGCAGAATGACCGAAAATGCCGATCCCGCCCTGAGAATGACGGGTCTTTCGGAAGCGCTGTCTTCCGGAGGGATGCTGTGAGAGACCTGGCGGATGCCGCGGTTTCCATACTGTATCCCCGGCGATGCCCGGTGTGCGACAGACCTGTGGAACCTGCCGGGGCGCTCATCTGCAGGGGGTGTGAGGAAAAGGTCGGCTACGTCAGGGAGCCTGTCTGCATGAAATGCGGGAAGCCGCTTGAAAATGCGGGGCAGGAGTACTGCCGTGACTGTGGGATCCGGAACCATTATTATAACCGGGGCGCTGCCGTGTTTATTTACAGGAGCGTGGACAGGTCCATCTACAGATTCAAATATGAGGGAAGGCAGGAGTACGCCGCCTGGTACGGAGAGGAGATGGCAAGGCGCCTCAGGGACAGGCTTGAAAAATGGGCTCCCGATGCACTGGTCCCCGTTCCGATCCATCCTGCGAGGCTCAGGAAAAGAGGCTACAATCAGAGCGGGCTCATAGCGGAGGAAATGGGGCGGAAGGCCGGCATACCGGTGAGACAGTGGGTGCGCCGGGTGGTGGACACAGCCCCCCAAAAGGGCCTCGGAATAGCGGAACGCCAAAAAAATCTTGAAAAGGCTTTCAAAATTGTATCAAGTGAGGTAAAATCAAAGAGCGTTGTCGTGGTGGATGATATTTATACGACAGGCGCTACCGTGGATGCTGTGGCCTGCGCTCTCAGGAGGGCGGGGGCAGCAAGGGTGTTTTTTGTTGCTTTGGCCATAGGAGATATGAATTGAATGGAGGAGTGAAATGGATGTAAGAAATTGTAGGAAATGCGGAAGGATGTTCAATTATGTCGCCGGTCCGCCCATTTGTCCCAATTGCCGTCAGGCAGCAGAGGAGAAGTTCCAGGAAGTAAAGAAATACATCGAGGAAAACCGCACCGCCACCATTGAGATGATATCTGAAGAATGCGATGTTGAGACCCCTCTGATCAGACAGTGGATCAGGGAGGAAAGGCTGGAGTTTTCCACCGACTCTCCCATCAATTTTGAGTGTGAGAATTGCGGAGCTCCCATCAAGACCGGGCGTTACTGCCAGAAGTGCAAGAACGAGATGGCCGGAAAGCTTTCGGATTCCATCAGGAGACCCGAAGCGCCCAAGCCCGCGAAGAAGAAGGAATCCGACGGGAACCGCATGAGATTCCTGGACAGCAAATAATGCTGGATCAGGAAAAGATAATAAACATGGCCAGGCTCTCGTCCTATGAGAATAACGAGGGCCGGTTTGATATTGCCACGGGGACGTACTTCCGCGGAGATTATGTGGGACTTCATGTTGTGAGGTCCGTGATCTGCGCCACTGTTTCCTTCGGGATCATTGCGGGTCTGTACGCCCTGTACAATTTTGAAGGGTTGATGACGGATCTCTATTCGGTTGATATGACTGCTTTTGCAAAGCAGCTCCTGACCCGTTACATCATCTTCACCGGTGTGTATGCCCTGATCTCTTATGTGGTCTATTCTGTCAGATGGCATGTGACCAGAAAACGTCTTAAGGGCTATTACAAGAGCCTTAAGTACCTGGGCAGGAAGTACTACATGGAGGATGAGTTTTGAGCACGTTGCTGGTGATCAAGCAGAATGTCAAGATGTTTGTGGGCAGGTGGCAGATGGTTCTGGTGCCTCTTTTGAAGTTCCTGCTCTCTCTCCTTACCCTGACCGTGGTGAACTCGACCCTGGGCTATATGGGCAGGCTTAAGAGTTTTCCCCTTGTGCTGGTGGCGGCTCTTCTGTGCTCTTTCATGCCCTGGGGCTTTACGGCTTTTGTGGCCGTGGCGTTTGTGGTGCTCCATATGTACGCCCTGTCAATGGAGTGCGCCCTGGTGATGGGAGCTGTTTTTCTGCTGTTCTACCTTCTGTTTTCGAGGTTTGCCAGCAGGGACCAGCTGGCCGTGATCCTGACCCCCCTGTGCTTTTATTTCCATGTGCCCTTTGCAGTGCCTGTGACGGCGGGACTTCTGGGAAATCCCGGAACGGCAGTGTCCGTGGGCATAGGGACCGCGGGGTGGTACATGATAAGGTTCGTTTCCATGAATGAGGACCTGCTCTCGTCACTTTCGGACCAGGAGATAAATCAGAGGGTCCGGACCCTTATCGACGGCGTCATGGGAAACAGGGACATGCGGGTCCTGTTCATAGCCTTTTCCCTGACGGTTCTGGCTGTGACCCTTATCAGGCGCCTGAGCACCGATCACGCATGGACCATAGCGATCGTAGCCGGCTCAGTCATTGAGATACTTTCCGTGCTGGTGCTCAATATCATGTTCAACGGATCGTTTTCGGTGTTTGCGGTCATCGCCGGAACCCTTGCGGGCACCGCAGCCGGGTTTGTGGTGGAGTTCTTCTGCTTCAATCTGGACTATGCCAGACAGGAGAAGCTGCAGTTTGAAGACGACGATTATTATTACTACGTGAAAGCCGTTCCCAAGATGGCTGTCGCTGTGCCCGAAAAAAGAGTGAGACGCATCAACAGGCACAGAAGGGAAGAGAACTACGCCGAGGACTATGCGGAAGGATATTATGAGGGTTATGGGGAGAACGGTTCCGAACAGCAATGAATGAATCAGCTTTCAGCACAGACAGCATTTTTATGAACATTCAGGACTTCCACATCCCGAAGATCACCGGGACGGATGTGGCGGAAGTCATAATCATTGCTTTTTTCCTGTTTCAGATACTGGTGTGGATCAAAAACACCCGCGCATGGTCGGTCCTGAAGGCCGTGATCATAGTGCTCCTGTTCGTGCTCTTTGCCTGGAGCATGGACATGACCACCATCATCTGGATAATGCAGGCATTGTTCTCCATTGCGGCCACTGCCATCATAGTGGTGCTCCAGCCCGAACTCAGGAAGGGCCTGGAGGAGCTGGGCCGAAGCCGGTTTTTTGCCTTCCTTTTCCTGGATCTGTTCAAATCTACCGAGGCGGTGGGACGGTTCTCCGACCACACCGCTGCCGAGATCGTAAGAGCCAGCATGGAAATGGGCAGGGTCAAGACAGGAGCTCTTATCGTGATAGAGGGGGAGAATTCCCTCCTCGAATTCGACCGTACGGGCATAAGGCTTGACGCCGAGGTGTCCAGCCAGCTCCTGATCAATATCTTCGAAAAAAACACTCCGCTTCACGACGGCGCCGTACTGATAAAGGGGGACAGGATCACCAGCGCCACCTGTTATCTCCCTCTGTCCGAATCAAGGCTTCTGTCAAAGGATCTGGGTACCAGGCACAGAGCCGCGGTAGGCATTTCCGAGGTCACGGATTCCCTGACCGTCATCGTGTCGGAGGAGACGGGTAATGTGAGCATCGCCTACGGCGGGGCTCTCTCCAGAGTCCACGATTCTGAGGATCTCCGGAAAAAACTGGATCAGATACAGAATAAGAACAGTTCGCCGGATGTAAAGAACAGACCACGCCTGTTCAGAAAGAGGAACAGGTTGAACAATGAATAAGATAGCGAGGAATCCGGGTTTATTCATATTGTCCTTTGTGCTGGCGGCAGCTTTGTGGCTTGTGATAAATAACGCCAACGACCCGGTCAGGAAATTTGATGCGGATGATATCCCCGTCACCCTGACTCATAAGGAAGTGCTGACCGGCGCGAACAAAGTGTATCAGGTGCTGGACGGCACGGATAAGGTGGACGTCACCGTCAGGGCTCCCCGCTCCGTCATAGATTCCCTGAACAAGGAAAACGTCATCGCCACGGCGGATCTGAACAACCTTAATGAAGACGGGACCGTACCCATCTCATTGACTACCGACAGATACTATACGGAACTGGACAGCATTACGGGAAACATAAGTGAAGTACGGCTCTTTGTGGAAGACAGAAAGTCCAAGGTCATACGGCTCAGGTGCACTACTTCCGGCGAGGTGGCCGAAGGCTTTCTCGTGGGGGACGTGACTCCCGAGCAGAACCAGGTAAGGCTTTCGGGCGGTGAATCGGTCATTGACAGGGTGAGTTACGCGGTGGCGGATGTGAACGTGACGGGCTTTACCGCAGATATTACCACCCTTGCCGATATCAAGCTGTACGATGAAAGTGATCAGCCGGTGGACACCGCCAATATCACAATGAACATCACTTCCGTCAGAGTCGGCGTGGAGATACTTGCGGTAAAGGATGTGCCTGTGAGAGGATCCTACACCGGGACCCCGGCCGACGGCTATGCCGTTTACAGCGAAGTCAGGTGTGATCCCGGGACTGTCAGGGTATGCGGGAAGAATTCGGTCATCTCCGGCCTGTCGGTGGTGGATATCCCCGGGACCGTGCTCGATGTCACCGGGAGCACGGAGCCTGTCAGCGTAAGGGTAAATATTGAAGATCATCTGCCCGCCGGAGTGGAGCTGGCGTACGACATTGAAGAGGAAGCGGCCGATCAGGTGACTCTCACGGTGGATGTGGGGATCGCCGAGGTCCGCAATATCGAACTCAGGTACAGCGACGTGGTCATAACGGGCGTGCCCGCAGGCTACTCGGCCTCCATCAGCCTTCCCGAGGATAATGAGGGCCGGGGAGTGGAGACCTTCGTTGTCAAGGCCATCGGCGCGTCCGATGACGTGATCCTGGTGAACGCGGGGTCGGTGTCTGCCGTGGCCGATCTGGAACCGGTGCTCGCCCTTCAGGGCGGACCGGAGAAGGGATCCTTCACGGGAGTACCCGTGACCCTGACCCTTTCACCCGAGATACAGGATGTGATCCTGGACGGAAAGGTGTCCGTCACCATCGGTCTCACCAAGGAGGAGCAGACCGGGGGCTGACGGGGGTATGACCCGGGATTTTGAAAGAAGTTGCGATACTTGCTATAATATGATGCGAGAGGTGCGGCTCCGCGGCAGAGACCTGTGGTCATAAGCCGCCCGGTCGTGAGTAAATAATTAACAGGGGGTAAACGTTACTGATGGTAAGCAGGAAGGTTACAATAAAGAACCCGACAGGTCTTCACCTGCGCCCTGCGGGGATCCTGTGCAAGGAGGCAATGCAGTTCAAGTCTCTCATCACGTTCACTTTTGGAGAGAATACTGCAAATGCAAAGAGCGTTCTTTCGGTCCTCGGCGCCTGTGTGAAGTCGGGAGATGAGATAGAGCTTCACTGTGACGGAGAGGATGAGGAGGATGCCCTTGCCGCTCTTGTCACGGTCATTGAAAACGGATTGGGTGAATAGATTCTTATGCAGCTGTTGAGCGTCATAGTGCCCTGTTTTAACGAGGAGGAGAATATCCGGGATTTCTACGCGGAATTCCTGAAGAACGCTTCTTTCCTGGACGAAAATGAACTCTCCCTGGAGTTTATTTTTGTGGATGACGGCTCTGACGATGGCACCGCAAAGGAAGTGAAAGGTCTTATCGAAGAAGACGGACGGGTGCATCTTCTTTCTTTTTCCAGAAATTTCGGAAAAGAGGCAGCGATCTATGCAGGGCTGAAGCGGTCAAAGGGAGACTACGTGGTGATGATGGACGCGGATCTCCAGGATCCGCCCTCCCTCATACCCCAGATGTACTCATACATAAAAGAGGGATACGATTCTGTAGCCACCAGAAGGGTGGATCGCAAAGGGGAGCCTCCCATAAGGAGCTTTTTCGCAAGGGCCTTTTACCGCATCATAAACCGCATGTCCAGGACGGAGATAGTGGACGGAGCAAGAGATTACAGGTTTATGACCCGGCGCTTTGTGGATTCAGTGCTGCTACTGACGGAATACAACAGGTTCACAAAAGGCATTTTTTCCTGGGTGGGATTCGAGACCAAATGGATCGAGTATGAGAATATCGAGCGCAGGAAGGGCGAGACCAAATGGTCCTTCTGGAAGCTTTTCTGGTATGCGCTGGACGGGATAGTGGCTTTCACCACCGCCCCCTTGACCTTTGCCGCGATCATGGGCGTTCTGTTCTGTGTCCTGGCATTTGTGCTCATAGTCGTGACCATCATAAGGAAGATATTGTTTGACGACCCCACCAGCGGGTGGCCGTCATTGGTATGCATAATCAGCCTTATTTCCGGGGTCCAGCTGTTCTGCCTGGGAATAGTGGGACAGTATCTTTCAAAGACCTATATGGAGGTTAAGCGGCGCCCGGTGTACATACTCAAAGAGGAATTATGACCCGGGACACCGTAAGCGTTGTGATCCCGGTCTTCAACGCTCGGCCCTTCATACGGGAAGCGCTTGACAGCGTGTACCTGCAGAGATCCCCGGGACTCTCCGTGGAGATCGTCGCCGTAGACGACGGGAGCACGGACGGCAGCAGGGAGCTTTTGAAGGAGTGGAGCGCCTCCCACGGGGATATGGATCTCCGGGTGCTGAGCCATGATAGCCCAAAGGGCCCTGCGCTTGCCAGGAATGCCGGCGTGAAAAGCGCTTCGGGAAGATATATCGCATACCTTGATTCGGATGACCTGTGGCTTCCCGAAAAGCTGAAGACCCAGGTCTCATTTATGAAGGATACCGGAACGGCCTTTTCCTTTACCTCATACGAGTTCGGAGACGAAGGGGGGAAGGGTACCGGAAGGATCGTCCGGGCGCCGGGGGAGATAGACTACGGAAAAGCCCTGACCCGGACAGTGATATTTACCAGCACAGTGGTGCTGGACAGGGAACTGATAGATGAGAAACTCCTGATGATGGAAGATGTCCCCAGCGAAGATACCGCCGAGTGGTGGAAGCTGCTTAAAAGCGGGGTGAAAGCGGGGGGCATCGACAGGGTTTTCAGCATTTACAGGAGGAACAGCGGCAGCCTGTCCGCAAATAAGATCCGTGCCTGCGGACGCATTTGGAATCTGTACAGGAGAGTCGAAGGGCTTTCATTTGTCAGGTCCGCCTTTTGCTTTGTCCAATGGGCTGCAAGGGCGACTCTCAGACGGATCTGAACTGTCAATGACGCCATGAAAACAAAGATCGCACGTCTACTGGCTGTGACGATGCCCCTCATAGGGCTTTTCGTCGAAACAGCCATATATGCATATACGTGGTTTTCCTGTTACAACAGGACGGTGAGCAGTCACGTCTATTTATACAGACGCGGTCACATACTTGTGCTTGCGATCTATTTTGTCCTTCTTTATTTCTTTTCAAAGATGTACGGCTCCAGCAGCGTGGGAGTCAGGAAACCCGGAGATGTGGCCGTATCCCATGTGTTTGTGGTGGTGATCGTGAATACCCTCTCCTATTTCCAGCTCTCTCTCATGGCGAACTGGCTGCTGGACGTGGTGCCGATCCTCCTGACCACATGCGCGGATATAGTTTTTGAGATCATCTGGGCTTATTTTTCCGACGGGATCTACAGAAACGCTTTCCCTCCGAGGCATCTGCTGCTCATACACGGGGACAGGCCTTTTGACAGGATCATGGACAAATTTACATCCCGGCCGGATCTGTACGTGATAGACAGGGACGTAAACGTGGCCGAAGGTCTGGACGAAGTCAGAAGGATAATAGATTCCGGCATTCAGGGCGCGGTGCTCTGGGATATCCCATCCAATGAGAGAAATTCCCTTTTGAAATACCTGTACGGGAAAAAGATCCGCATCTACATGATGCCCAAGATCAGCGACGTCATAGTGAAGGGGTCCGTCTCCATGCACCTGTTCGACACTCCCGTGATAATGACTAGGGATTACGCCCTGACCACGGGGGAGAGATTTGTGAAAAGGGCTCTGGATGTGACCTGTGCCCTGATACTTACCGTTGTCACCTCGCCCATAATGCTGGTCACGGCTCTGGCCGTGAAGCTCTGCGACAAAGGCCCGGTGTTCTACAGACAGACCCGCTGCACCGAGGACCGGCGGGAGTTTGACATCATAAAGTTCAGGAGCATGACCGTGAACGCAGAGAGGGACGGGGTCGCCAGGCTTGCTTCCGTGAATGACTCCAGGATCACCCCTGTGGGTGCCTTCATCAGAAAGGTCAGGATCGACGAACTGCCCCAGCTCTTCAATATCCTTAAGGGCGATATGTCCTTTATAGGGCCGAGGCCCGAAAGGCCCGAGATCATCGACAGATACCTTGAGGAAATGCCCGAGTTTGCCTTCAGGCTCAGGGTCAGGGCGGGGCTTGCGGGTTACGCCCAGGTCTACGGCAAATACAATACCACCCCTTATGACAAATTAAAGCTCGATCTTACCTACATTGAGAATTATTCCTTCTGGCTGGATATAAAGCTCATGCTCCTGACTCTCAGGATACTTTTGAAGCCGGAGAGCACGGAGGGAGTGGAAGAGAGCATGCCTGCGAAGGATGCGTCCGGGGATTCTTTCGGGGAGTCGGAAGCCGATGACAGATGACAGAAGGACCGTGGCTGTGCTCATGTCAGTCATGAAAAAAGAGCCGGTTGAAGCTGCGAAGGATGCGGGACTTTCCACTGAAGCGGTGATAGTGATCCAGGGGGACAGATCCGGCATCGCCGAATTTGCGGTCCCCGGAAGCGACGGGATCGAAAAGGGCGTGAGCGTGATCTACGACAAAGGGCGCGGAGTGGGGAGATCCAGAAACGCAGCCATAGACCATGCGCCCAGGAATGCGGATATTTATATTTTCTGTGATGATGATATAAGGTATGATGAGGGCTACGGGGAATCCATCCTGTCCGAATTCAGGAACATGCCTGAGGCGGATCTCATCACCTTCAACATGAGGGTGGGCACCCCGAGGCATACTTACGAAAATGAGGGACGAAGAAGGATCCACTTCTGGAACAGCGGCAGATACCCGGCCTTCAGCATAGCGGTCAGGGGCGAAGCGCTGAGACAGAGCGGGGTCAGGTTTTCCACTCTCTTCGGCGGAGGCGCCAGATACGGAAGCGGGGAGGACAGCCTGTTCCTGATGGATTGTCTCAGAGCGGGCATGAAGCTCTATACCTCTCCCGTCTTTCTTGGGAGCGAGGTGGAAAGGGGCACCGGCTCCACTTGGTTTACGGGCTACAATGAAAAATACTTTTTCGATAAAGGCGTGCTCTACAGCTACCTCTACGGAGCCGCCGCAAGGCCGCTTTCCCTGGTCTATCTTTTGAGACACAGGAAAGCGTGGTGCGTTGAGGTGCCCTTCGGCAGAGCGCTGTCCCTTTTGAACAACGGCGTGGAAGAGGGGAACAGATTGAAGGCTCAGGCACAAAAGGAAGATAAGGGACCATGAGATTCAGCGTCATATGTGTGTGCAGGATGGCGGGAGAAAAACTCCTGGATACCGTGGGATCCGTCATGAAACAGGATATGCCGGATTTCGAGATGCTGATCAAGTCGGACGGAACGGATGAGGAGATCCTCCCGCGATTGCCGGGTGATTCAAGGGTAAGGGTCATCAGCGAACCCGATAACGGGATCTACGACGCCATGAACCGGGCCCTTTCCGAGGCTGTGGGAGATTATGTGGTGTTTCTGGGAGCCGGGGACAGGCTTTATGACGAAAAGGTGCTTTCCGAAGTGTCTGAAGCCGCGTCCCGGGAAGAGGATACCCCGGGTATAATCTACGGTGATGTGATCGAGGAGACCACGGGACAGAAGGTGTGCCCTCCTCCCGTCATAACTCCCTTTGTGTGCTTCAGGAACGTGCCCTGCCACCAGTCCTGCTTTTATAAGAGGGAGCTTCTGATGAAGCACCCCTTTGTGCCCAAATACAGGGTAAGGGCGGATTATGAGCAGTTCCTGAACCTGGTCCTCCGCGAAAAGGCAAAGACGCTTTATATCCCCCGCCTTGTGGCCCGCTATGAGGGCGGAGGCTTTTCGGAAAGTCCGGAAGGGCTTAAGATGTCAAGGCAGGAACACAGAGACATCACGGTGATGTATTTTCCCGGCGGCAGGCTTTTGTTGTACAGAGCTTACCTTTTGCTCACCCTTGCGCCCTTGAGGAGAAAGCTGGAGCAGTCGCCTGCCACCACTGCCGCATACAACGATATCAGAAACAAACTGAGAGGTAGACACAGGGAATGAAAGTATTATGGGTCAATAACATAGCGATTCCGGAAGTGGCGGTCAAACTGGGCCTCCCTGTGTCCAATAAGGAAGGCTGGATAACCGGGATGGTAAGGAGGCTCAGTTCCGCAAACGAGGCCCATCCCATTGAACTCGCCTTTGCCTTTCCGGTGCCCCGGGAGCAGGCCTCCCTGTCGTCTTCCGTGAGGGTGGGGAGCGTGGATATACGCTGCTACGGGTTTTACGAAAATATCAACAGCCCGGAAAAAGTCACTCCCGGACTCGAGGAGAGATTCAGAGAGATAATAGAGGATCTTAAGCCGGACATCCTCCACGTGTTCGGCACGGAATACTATCATTCCTGTGCGGCTGTACGGGCTTTCGGAAGACCCGAAAGGACCCTCATCGGGCTGCAGGGCATGATGAAGGCCTACGCCGATGCTTATATGGGAGGACTGCCTTCCGCGGTGATCAGGCGGTTTACCCTGAGGGATGTGCTCAGGGGCGACACCCTCAAAATGCAGCAGAAAAAGTTTTATATGAGAGCGGAAAACGAGGCGAAAGCCCTGCTGGGTACACTGAACGTCACCGGCAGAACGGGCTTTGACAGGACCGAATCCCTGAATATCAACCCCTCCCTGGTCTACCATTTTATGAACGAGACCCTGAGGGAATCCTTTTATTCGGGGAGCTGGAACGGCAATTCATGCGTGCCTCATTCCATTTTTATGAGCCAGGGTTATTATCCCATAAAGGGTCTGCACCTGATGCTGGAAGCCATGCCCTCCGTTCTGGAGGCGTTCCCGGATGCGGTGCTCCGCGTGGCCGGGGAAGACGTCGCCCGCCTTTATTCGGATCCTTCGGACAACATCGCTTTCCCGGTTGAGGAGACCCTTTCGGAAAAACTCTGCGGCCGGTTCCGCAGGTTTAATAACAGGCTTAAGCTTTCCGAATACGGACTGTATCTCCGCCGGCTGATAAAGAAAAACGGGCTTGAAAACGCGGTTGTGGTGACAGGCTCCCTCAATGAACAGGAAATGAAGGAGGAATACCTGAGGGCCAACGTGTTCGTATGTCCATCCGCCATAGAGAATTCCCCCAATTCCCTCGGTGAAGCCATGCTTCTTGGGGTTCCCTGCGTCGCCAGCGCGGTGGGCGGGATCCCCGACATGCTGGACAGCGGCAGGGAGGGACTCCTGACCCCCTTCGGGGATGCGAACGCCCTGGCTGAAGCCGTGAAGAGTATATTTGCGCAGTCCGAGGTGACCAGGCTGTACAGCCTGGCGGCGAAGAAAAGGGCGCATATGACCCATGATCCGGAGACCAATCACCGCAGACTGCTGGAGATCTATTCCCGGCTTTTGGAGCAATGAAGCTCGTATTCCTGTCCAATTTCATCAATCATCACCAGATACCCATGTGTGAGAGACTCTTCGAACTTCTGGGTGACGGTTTTCATTTTCTCCAGTCCATGCCCATGGAAAGCGAAAGGATAGAGATGGGATGGAACAGGGATGTCGATCGTCCCTGGCTTGTGAGGCTGTACGAGGATGAGTCCCGGGGAACGGAGCTCATCGACGGCGCCGACGCCGTTCTTCTGGGCTGGTCGGAGAGACCGGATCTGGACAAAAGGAGGCTCATGTCCCGGAAGGCGACCATGAGGATGAGCGAGCCTGTCTACAAGAACGGAAGGTGGCGCTTCATATCCCCCAGGGGTCTCATTCACAAATATGACGAGCACATAAGATACAGAAATGAGCCGGTCCCCATGCTGTGCGCCGGCGCCTACGCCGCCTACGACTTTTCCCTTATGAGGGCCTATCCCGGGAAGCTCTTTAAGTGGGGCTATTTTCCTCCTCTGAGAGGCGGGGCCCCGGCAAAAAAGAAGGAGACGTCCCTTGTGTGGGCCGGAAGGTTCATAGACTGGAAACATCCCGATTTCGCCGTTAGAGCGGCTGCGTCCCTGATGAAAAAGGGGTTCTCATTTACCCTGTTCATGGTGGGCGGAGGGCCCATGGAAGCGGGATTAAAGGGCCTGGCGGCGGATCTGGGGGTTGCTGACAAAATAGAATTTACGGGATACAGGACACCGGATGAAACTCGTGATATAATGGACAAATGTGTGGCTCTCCTCATGACCTCGGATCTCATGGAGGGATGGGGCGCGGTGGTAAATGAAGGGATGGATTCCGGCTGCTGCGTGGTGGGTTCCTACGAGGCGGGAAGCGTTCCCTTCCTGATAAGGGATAAGGAAAACGGAAGGGTGTACCGCCGGGGAAGCTACACGGAATTTGAGCGGGTATTGACGGAAACCCTTTCGGACCCGGAGGGGATGAGAAAGATGGGAGAAGCGGCCCGTGAGACCGTTTCCGCGGAATGGAACGGCAGGATAGCCGCGGACAGACTGTGTGAGTTCTCTTCCGCCCTTATTTCCGGGGAAATAAAAGCGTTTGAAAAAGGCATTCTGTCGAGGGCAGAAGCGATACGCCCGGAATGACTGAGGGCGGCGTGTGAGAGTGAATCCCGGAGGGCGTGGGATCGGTCAGAGCCGCCGGGACGGTAGGATCAGGGACAGAGAGGTGGAGATGTTTAAGGACAAAACGATACTCGTTACAGGCGGCACAGGCTCATTCGGGCGGAGGTTTACCCGCTTCGTGCTCGAGGAGACCGAGGCGGCCAAGGTGATCATCTACTCAAGGGACGAATACAAGCAGTGGATGATGCAGAATGATTTCAATGAAGCGGATCCTTCATTTTCCAGGAGAATGAGGTTCTTCATAGGGGATGTGAGGGACGGCCGCAGGCTCAGAAGAGCTCTGGCCGGAGGCGTGGATTACGTTGTGCACGCCGCCGCCCTCAAACAGGTCCCCGCCTGTGAGTACAATCCCCACGAAGCCATCAAGACAAATATAGACGGCGCCGTGAACGTCATCGAGGCGTCTCTTGACTCCGGCGTCACCAAGGTAGTGGCCCTTTCCACGGACAAGGCCGTGAACCCGGTGAATCTCTACGGAGGCACGAAGCTTGTGTCTGACAAGCTCTTCATCGCGGCAAACGCCTATTCCGGGAAAAAAGACATCTCATTTTCCATAGTGAGGTACGGGAATGTGGCCGGAAGCCGCGGCTCCATCATCCCTTATTTCCGTGAGCTCATAGAGAAGGGGGAGAAGAGCCTTCCCATAACTGACCGCAGGATGACCAGGTTCTGGATAAGCCTGGACGAGGGCGTCCAGCTGGTGGTCAGGGCGCTTAAGGAGGCCAGCGGCGGAGAAACCTTCATAAGCCGCATACCTTCCTTCAAAGTGACGGATCTGGCCGAGGCAATGCTGCCCGGCTGCGAGCTTAAGGAGATCGGCATCAGGCCCGGGGAGAAGCTTCACGAGATCATGGTCACCCCGGAGGATTCCATGACCACCTACGATTACGGCACTCATTTCATCATCTATCCCCAGATGTTCTGGAACGACCGGCAGAAGCAGGCTCCCGGGGGCAAGCCCGTGGGGGACGGCTTCTCCTACAGCTCGGGTACTAACGATCAATGGCTTTCGGTTGAAGATATAAGAGAACGGCTGAAGGCTATGGTATAAAGGTAACTGCAGGTTTTTGAAAGGAGGATCCCCTTGAACCCAACGATTATAATGATCATAACTATTGCGGTGTATCTGTTTTCCATGATACTCACCGGCATATGGTTTTCAAAGGAGAATAAGGACTCCGGAGATTTCTATCTCGGAGGCAGGAGATTAGGTCCTTTGGTCACAGCCATGAGCGCCGAGGCGTCGGACATGAGCAGCTGGCTCCTCATGGGCCTGCCGGGGGTGGCTTATCTCTCGGGCGTTGCAGACCCGGCCTGGACGGCCATCGGTCTTGCGGTGGGAACTTATCTGAACTGGCTTTTTGTGGCCAAGAAACTCAGAAGATACACCACCAGGCTTTCCACCATCACCATTCCCGATTATTTCTCCAAGAGATACGGAGACAAAAAGGGAATTCTCACCTGCGTTTCGGCCATAGTGATCGTGGTGTTCTTCATCCCTTATACCGCTTCGGGATTTGCAGCCTGCGGTAAGCTTTTCTCGACTCTCTTCGGGGCGGATTACTTTCTTGCAATGGTGATGAGCGCCGTCGTCATCGCCCTCTACTGCACTCTCGGAGGCTTCAGGGCAGTGTGCACCACGGATTTTGTGCAGAGCGTGTGCATGTCCATATCTCTTGTGATCGTGGTGCTCTTCGGCGTATCCAGCGCCGGCGGCTGGGATAATGTGGTCGCAAACGCCAGCGCCCTTCCGGGGTATCTCAGTCTCACGAACATGTATGACGCAGCTTCGGGTTCATCGGTGCCTTACGGATTTCTTACGATAGTGTCCACCGCCGCCTGGGGACTGGGTTATTTCGGAATGCCCCACATCCTTGTGCGCTTCATGGCCATAGAGGATGAGAACAAGCTCTCGATTTCCAGAAGGGTCGCCTCCATTTGGGTGGTGATCTCCATGGCAGTGGCCATACTTATAGGCATCATCGGCTATTCAATGTCCCAGGCAGGCTCAATTCCCGTCTTTGAGAAGAGCGGGGATTCCGAAAAGGTCATCATCACCATAGCAGGCGTCATGGCGGAGCATTCCCTGTTCTTTGCCATCATCGGCGGCGTGATCCTTTCGGGCGTGCTGGCAGCCACCATGTCCACTGCGGATTCACAGCTTCTGGCGTCGGCTTCGGCCATCTCCCAGAATCTGCTCAGAGACTTCGCAAAGAAAGATATAGATGAGAAAAAGTCCGTCAGGATAGCCCAGACCACGGTGGTGGTAATATCCGCCATATCCGTGGTCCTGGCGAGGAATCCCGACAGCTCCGTGTTCCAGATAGTGTCCTTTGCCTGGGCCGGTTTCGGCGCAGCCTTCGGACCCGTGATGCTGCTGTCCCTCTTCTGGAGGAGATCCAATAAAAACGGCGCTTTGGTGGGAATGATCACGGGCGGGACCATGATATTCGTGTGGAAGTTCCTAATAAAGCCTCTCGGAGGTGCGTTCGGAATATATGAGCTCCTTCCCGCATTTCTTCTGGCCCTTATCGCGAACGTTGTGGTATCGCTTCTCACGGAAAAGCCCGGCAAAGAGATCACGAATATCTACGATACGGTTTGAGATCCATGCACCCGGTCTACCGGATAATCAGGTTCTGCGTATGGCTGTTTTCACCGAAGTATAAGGTGATGGGGCTTGAGAATCTGCCCGATGGACCGGGTGTCGTTGTGGGCAATCACGCCCAGATGCACGGCCCCATTTCCGTCGAACTCTATTTTCCGGAGGAACACTATATCTGGTGCATTTCGGAAATGATGGAAAAGGACAAGGTGGCGTCCTATGCGTATAAGGATTTCTGGTCCGGAAAGCCCCGGTGGATACGTCCTTTTTACAAGCTCCTCTCGCACCTTATACCTCCTCTCTCGGTATTGATATTTACAAACGCCCACACCATCCCGGTTTACCGGGACAGAAGGATAATGAGGACCTTTCAGCTCTCCTCCGAAAAACTTGAGGAAAACGCGAGAGTCGTCATTTTTCCGGAGGATTACACGGAATACAACAATATAGTCCACCGTTTTCAGAGAGGGTTCGTGCATATCGCAAAGTATCATTACCGAAAGACCGGGACCGCGCTTCCCTTTGTGCCGCTTTATGTCTGCCCGTCCCTCAAACTGCTGGTGATCGGTAAGCCCGTCCGGTATGATCCCGCAGCGGGAACGGAGGAGGAAGCGGAGAGGATCTGCGGATATCTGCAGGATGAGATATCTGAGATTGCCTACAGGCTGCCTCGACACAGGGTTACCCCCTATCCCAACATCCCCCGGAGGTATCATCCCTATAATGAACGGGGACAGAGCGAGAGGGAATCCGGCATCCCCCAGAATGATCGCCCGTGTGATGAACGGGGACAGAAGGTGACGGAACGGGAAAGATGAAAAAACCGGTTGTCGATTACGGAAAATTGAGACTCTCAAACGTGACTGCCCCCGAGTACAGGCACCTTCTTCTCCTGTCGGGCTGGGTCTGGTATCTCGCCATGTATTTTGTCACGGAGAATCTTATCCCTGCGGAGAGGTGTCACGTGATCCACAGTCCGGTGGACGATCTGATACCCTTTAACGAGTATTTTGTGACAGCTTATGTATCCTGGTACTTTTTCCTGATCGGGTCTTTGCTGTACTTTATGCTCTATGATATAAAGAGCTTCGTCCGCGCGGAAAAACTCATCCTCGGGATGCAGATCATCGCCGGGATCGTTTATCTGGTCTGGCCTTCGATCCAGTTGTTGAGGCCGGAGACGTTCGAAAGAAACAATTTCTGCACATGGCTGTTGGGACAGATCTATTCCTTTGATACCCCTACAGGGGTCTGCCCCTCCCTTCATGTGGGGTATACGCTGGCCGTCCTGTCGGCATGGCTTTTGAGAAAGGGATCGGGGATCCCGGTGAAAGTCTTATTTGCGGTATGGTCTTTCCTAATCTGCATATCCGTGTGTTTCTTAAAGCAGCATTCGTTTACGGACGTGTGGGCGGCCCTCCTCATGTATATGTTTCTGGAGATCCTGCTCTTCGCAGTGCCGGGGGGATACATGAGAGGGCAGGTAAGGGGACTCGGAAAGGGAAGCGTCGGAGGATAAAAAATGGGAAAAAGAAGATGGGGCGACCGTAGAGACGGCGCCCTCATAAGGGATATCGACGGGATGCACTATGTGATGCCCCTCATGTATCCCAACAGATGCGACAATGAAGCCTATATGAACATGTCGGTGGACATTTCAAAGACGGAGGATTATATCCGTGAATATAACAAGGCTCATCCGGACTGCCGGATGTCCATATTCGACCTTGTGATCGCCGCCATTCTCAAGACCATAAGACTCCGTCCCCAGATGAACCGTTTCATCGCAAATAAGACCCTTTATCAGCGCAACCGCCTGACGGCCGCTTTCACGGTCAAGAAAGAGTTCAGGGACGACGGGGACGAGACCCTTGCCAGGATCTCCGTTGAGGATACGGACAATCTGGAGAGCATAAGCGCCAAAGTCCGGGAGCAGATCGCTTTCTGCAAGAATAATGACGACGAGTCCACGGACGCCATGAACGTGATCAAACGCCTGCCATTCAAGCATCTCATAGGCGCGGTGGCCAGATTTCTGGACCGCCACGGTTGGATGCCCGAGAGCGTTATCGCGACCGATCCTTACCAGTGTACCGTGGTCCTCACAAATTTCGGCTCCATAGGCATGAACATCGGCTATCATCATCTGATGAACTGGGGGACCACATCCATCTTTCTCATCGTGGGGACCAAGAAGAACAGGGCTCACTTCGATGAGAAGGGAAACGTCACCATGAAGAGGGAGCTGGATCTTTCATTTACCATAGATGAGAGGATCTCCGACGGATTTTACTACGCAAGGTCGCTCCGGCTGATGAAGAAGCTGGTGGAGAATCCCGAACTCCTTGAAGGCCCTCTTTCAGAGAAGGTCGGGGAGGAGTAAGTTCTTCCGTGGAAGTAGTTGAGTGGGAGTGAATTGAAAACATCCCGCAAGCCTTGAAAATATTGGGCTTGCGGGATGTTTTTTTGCCTTTTGAGTACAATTTGAGTACAAAATCTATTTTTTCTTCTTTTTTGAACTGTCAAGCAGGGTATTTCGTTTTGCTATACGAGCATCGTAGTCAAGGTTTTCATGCTGCGTTTGACTTACGG